>Ga0302315_10000562_pt1 | contig 41164 bp, 34 predicted proteins | sample III_Palsa_N3_1_FD_200532 | JGI IMG/M metagenome (GOLD analysis project Ga0302315, IMG submission 200532) | Peat permafrost microbial communities from Stordalen Mire near Abisko, Sweden - III_Palsa_N3_1 | ecosystem: Environmental > Terrestrial > Soil > Palsa > Peat permafrost | place: Sweden...
TTATCGGTTAGTAGAAAGCGTTTATAGTTAAACATCGGTGAATTACTTCTGATAGCTCGTCACCTGGTCCAGCCAGGTAGTTGGGCAGAACCGGAAATTACTTTAGCTATTCGGACTTCCGGGTCTCGAATGCCTGTCGATGAGTAACTCGACGATCTCTCAACACTATCTGCCCGTTCAGCGTTGCTGGTCTATGAATGTATTTAAGAAAGCGTTAGGTTCGCATGATGAATATGGCCACCGAAGTCCCCACCGTGTGGAATCAACTCGCTGAAACCATGTATCTCAAGGATTCGCCTACGGCGGAGGTCTGGATGTTCGAACGTACCTCTTTCCGGTTTGGGAGATTTCAGAGCAGTGAAGGTCTCCCGGAGATTGCGAATCGTATTGTCGGCGAGCGTGGCCACATTGTTGCGATGCAACTGAAAGCTATACCTTTTATCGAGCAGTTCCTCGGCAGTAAAAGGGTATCGAGTGGTTCTTATCCAATTGGGGGCGTCAGCGCAATCGACTTACAAGAGGAGCCAGCATGTTTCCTCCCACATCCCTTCGATGCATTGGTTCTGTATGTCACTCAAGCCGATCTGGATGAAGTTGCGTGTGCCTATCGGGTGCCACAAGTGGAGCGATTGGTTTGGCCGCTTGGGGCATTTGATGCTGTCGTCTACCATCTTGGGAAGACCTTCCTCGCTTCGCTCGAGCTGCCCCATCACGCTTCGAAGATTTTCCTGGACCATGTCCTGCACGCCTTAAAGTGTCATTTTGTATGCTCTTATGGCGGTGTGCCAATATCGGTTCCCCGATTTCTGGGTGGACTCTCTCCGTGGCAGGTGCGAAGAGCAACAGAGTTATTGGAGGCTCATCTCGACGGCAACATCCCCCTTCAGAAGGTTGCAGAAGCATGCGAATTATCGGTAAGCCACTTTGCCCGGGCCTTCAAACGAACCTTTCACAAACCGCCTTACAGGTGGTTGATTGAACGCCGTGTGGATATGGCGAGAGATCTTATGAAGAATCCCCGCCTGCCGCTTGCTGAAATCGCCATTAAATGTGGATTTGCGGATCAATCTGCACTCAACCGCTCTTTCAAACGAATTCACGGGGTAACTCCGGGGATCTGGCGACGAGGGCGAACGCATTCTCAAGCGGCAAATTGAATAGAGTTCGATCCGTTATGCGATATGGGCCGGCCGTCATGGCCGGTCTTCTTTGTTACATGATACTTGATATATTATATTTCAGCAGAAATAGCCCGCTTTTGATGGTTTTCGTCTAGATGCTTTCTCCCATCCAAAACTACGTTTAGAGAGAACAGGATAGCGAATGTGAGAATGGCCGCAGAAATGTGTGTTTGTTCGCATTCGCTGAGTCCGTACGGATTCTTCAGAGAACAACTTCGAATCCTGTGCGGGTCTTCCGTTCATCAAGGAGAAAGACAATGCAAGTATTCAGGTTCGTTCGTAATGTGATGGCGACGTGCGCCGCACTGCTCGCGATCATCGTTCCTGCCGCCAGGGCGACAGCACAAACACAGTCCCCGACAGGGGTAAAAACCGTACTGCTCATTCACGGGGCATGGGCGGACGGTTCGAGCTGGTCGAAGGTCATTCCATTGCTGGAGGCGAAGGGCCTGCGCGTTGTTGCTGTTCAGATCCCGCTGACATCGTTCGCGGATGACGTTTCGGCGACGAAGCGTGCCATTGCTCTTGAGGATGGACCGGTATTACTCGTCGGTCACTCGTATGGTGGAGCTGTCATCACCGAAGCCGGGAACGATGCAAAGGTGGCCGGACTCGTTTTTGTGTCGGCTGTGGCTCCAGACACGGGAGAGTCCGCTTTCGGTCTCATTACGAGCGTTCAGACACCTATCGGCACAGAACTACGTCCCGACAGCAGTGGTTACCTTAAGCTGACTCCCAAGGGGATTGCTGAGGACTTTGCGCAAGACCTTTCCGCCAAAGAGATTGAGGTTTTGACTGCAACGCAGGTTCCAACAAGCGTCGCTGCGATGAAGGGAGAGGTCACGACTCCAGCCTGGAAGTCGAAACCGTCGTGGTACATTGTCGCCGCGAATGACCGGGCAATTTCACCCGTTCTCGAAGCAGCTCAGGCGAAGAGAATCGGTGCGACAACGACGACTGTTCCCTCCAGCCATGTCATTATGCTGGCTCAACCGTCGAAGGTCGCAGCTGTGATCTTCGATGCTGCGTCAAAAGCCAGTTCGAAGTAGAACCCCTGCAATTCTTTTTCTCCTTCAGGGAATGAGTTGAATGCGATCTGTCGTACCTTTGCGTGCAAGGTACGACAGATCGCTGTTCCTGCTCCATGAACAATTGCAGTTCGTTGCCAAAGAGAAGACATGAGCGTGAGACGGCAGTGAGCCGTTCATTTTGCAGACAGCACCCTAGTGTTTGGCGATGTAGATGAAGCGAAGGAGGAAGAGAGCGGCGAGGAGGTAGAGCATCCAGTCCTTCTTTTTGGCGCGGCCGGTGAGGAGCTGGAGGAGGGCGTAGCTGGTGAGGCCGAAGCTGAGGCCGTCGGCGATGGACCAGGTGAGGGGGATGGTCGCGACGGTGAGGAAGGCGGGGATGGCGATCTGAGGGTCTTCCCAGTTGATGGTGCCGAGGCCGGTGAGCATGAGGCCGCCGACGAGGATGAGGGCGGGCGCGGTGGCGAAGTCGGGGATGGGGCCGACGAGAGGGGCGATGAAGAGGGCGCAGAAGAAGAGGATGCCGGTGACGATGGCGGTGACGCCGGTGCGGCCTCCGGCGGCGACTCCGGCGGAGGATTCGATGTAGCTGGTGACGGTGCTGGTGCCGGTGAGAGAGCCGAGGATGGTGGAGGTTGCGTCGGCGAAGAAGATGCGGTTGAGGCGGGGGATGGTGTGGTCGGGGGCGATGAGGCCGGCTCGCTGGGTGACGGCGACGAGGGTGCCGATGTTGTCGAAGAGATCGACGAAGAGGAAGACGAAGATGATCTCGAAGGCGCCGATGTGGAGGGCGCCGGGGATGTCGAGGTGGAAGGCGGTGGCGCGGATGGCGGTGAGACTGTATGGCTCGGGCTGCCAGTGGACCTGGTGGCAGAGGATGCCGAGGAAGGTGGTGGTGAGGACGCCGATGAGCATGGAGGCTCGGACGCGGAGGACCTGGAGGAGCGCGATGAGGAGGAGGCCGAAGATGGCGAGGGTGGTCTGCGGGGCGCGGAGGTTGCCGAGGGTGACGGTGGTGGCGACGCTGGGGATGATGATGCCGGCGTTGCGGAATCCGATGAAGGCGATGAAGAGGCCGATGCCTCCACCGACGGCGGCGTGGAGCTCGTGCGGGATGGCGGCGACGAGGCGCTGGCGGATGCCGGTGAAGGTGAGGGCGAGGAAGATGACGCCGGAGAAGAAGACGGCACCGAGGGCGGTCTGCCAGGGGACGCCCATGCCTTTGACGACGGTGTAGGTGAAGTAGGCGTTGAGGCCCATGCCGGGTGCGAGGGCGAGGGGGTAGTTGGCGAGCGCTCCCATGAGGATGCTGCCGAAGGCCGCGCAGAGGCAGGTGGCGGCGGTGACGGCGGCGAGGGGCATTCCGGTTTGGCTAAGGATGGCCGGATTCACGAAGATGATGTAGGCCATCGTGATGAAGGTGGTGAGGCCGGCGAGGATCTCGGTGCGCCAGTTGGTGGCGTGGGCGGAGAAGCCGAAGTAGTGCTCGAGGCGAGTGCGGATGGGCATCTGGTCAGGGCTCCGGTTCGGCGTGCCAATAAAATGGATGGATTATGTACAGGATAGCGTGAGAGGAGAGCGATGACGGCTGAGGATGTGAAGAAATTACTGGGGCTGGTGCCGCATCCGCGTGAGGGCGGATGGTATGTGAGGACGTATGAGGCGGCGGAGACGGTGGCTGCCGAGGCGTTTGAGGATGGGCGGTATGCGGGGAAGAGGCGGACGGGGACGGCGATTTACTATCTGCTGGAGCCCACGACTTTTAGCGAGATGCATCGGCTGAAGAGTGATGAGGTGTTTCACTTTTATGCGGGGGATGCGGTGGAGATGTTGCAGTTGCCGGGCAACGGTAAGGGGGAGGTGGTGGTGATCGGCAACGATCTGCTGCGGGGGCAGAGGCCGCAGGTGGTTGTGGGGCGCGGGGTGTGGCAGGGATCGCGGCTGGTGGAGGGTGGGACGTGGGCGCTGCTGGGGTGTACGGTGAGTCCGGGGTTTGAGTTTGAGGATTATGAGGCAGGGAAGTGCGAGGTGCTTTGTGCGGGATGGCCGGAGTTTGCAGAGGAGATTACGGCTTTGACGCGGGAGTAAGTTTGCGTGAGTGGCTAATACTATTGGCTATCGGTGGATGGTTGACTTAAGGAGAGTGATGCGAAGACTTTGGATGCTGGTTGTTTTGCTTGGCTGGGGCTTTGGAGCGCTGTGTGCGCAGCAGCGGTATGTGGTTGTGGATCAGGATGGGGGTGGGCCTGGAGGGAGCGATCAGCAATCGATTTTGCTGTTGCTGCAGGCGCAGGGAGTGAAGGTGCTGGGTGTGACGATGGTGAGCGGAGATGTGTCTGCCGAGGAAGGAGTGCGGCATACGATGCGGATGCTGGAGATGGTGGGGCGGACGGATGTTCCGGTAGTGATGGGGAGTGGGGTGCCCCTGATCAGGACGCCGGAGGAGACGGCGTTGCAGGAGAGGCTGTATGGGAGCGTTTCTTATACAGGGGCGTACGGGAAGAAGAGACTGGAGGATGGCGCGCTTGTCGAAGGGGAGCCGAAGACGAAGGTGATTGCGGGAGAGGATGCGGCGCACTTTCTGATTGCGGCGGTGAGGAGGTATCCGCATCAGGTGACGGTGTTCAGCGGTGGGCCGATGACGAATATCGCGCTGGCGATTCGGCTCGATCCGGGGTTTGCTGCGATGGCTCGCGAGTTGGTGTTTATGGGCGGGAGCCTGAACCCGAAGACGGATGATCCGGAGTTTGCGTTCAATCCGCGGCATGAGTTTAATTTCTGGTTCGATCCGGAGGCCGCGCATATTGTGCTGACAGCTCCGTGGAAGAAGATTACGGGAACGACGATCGATGCTTCGATTCAGGCGGTGCTTCCTGCGCAGGTTCAGGCCGAGGTGAAAGGGGCGACTACACCGGTTGCGGTTTATATGAATAAGTATGAGGCGACCAGTCCTTATCTTTGGGATGAGCTGGCGGCGCTTGCGTGGATTGAGCCAAGGATGGTTCGGGCGGAGAAGAGGGTTTATATGGATGTCGATATCAATCATGGGCACTCGTATGGGGATACGCTGACGTGGTCGGAGGCGGTGAAGCCAGCGTTGCCGCTGCAGATGGTGGATGTGAATATGGAGGTCGATGCGGCGCAGTTTCAGGCGGAGTATCTGAAGCTGATGACGACGCCTGCGGTTGTGGGGGAGAGAGGCAAATGATGTTGAATGCACGGGGGCCGATTGTTGTCGTCGGGAGTATCAATACGGATCTTGTCGTAACGGCGGTGCGGTTGCCGGGCAGAGGCGAGACGATTACAGGTGGCAGCTTCAGAACGTATCAGGGAGGGAAGGGTGCGAATCAGGCGGTTGCGGCGGCACGGCTGGGTTATCCGGTGAAGATGATCGGGAAGGTGGGACGCGATGATTTTGGCAGAGAATCGCTGGCGGGGCTGAGGGGGAATGGGGTCGAGGTTGCGGATGTGGAGATTCAGGAAGGGGAGTCAGGGGTTGCGGTGATTACGGTGGGGGCGCAGGGGGAGAACTCGATTGTTGTGGTGCCTGGGGCGAATGCTGCGGTGACACCGGAGTTTGTAGCGTCGAAGAGAGGCGTGCTCCGTAACGCAGGGATGGTGCTGGCGCAGCTGGAGATTCCTGTGGAGACGATTGTTCGGCTGGCAGAGATATGTGAGGAGGAAGGCGTGCCGCTGATGCTTGATCCGGCGCCTGCGAGAGAGCTTCCGAAGGGACTTCTGCGAAGGTGTGCGTGGGTGACGCCGAATGAGACGGAAGCGATGTCTTATATCCGCGAGACACAGACGATGGAGCCGCGCGCTGTTGCTGAGGAACTCTTGTCGCAGGGAATGGAGGGAGTGGTTTTGAAGCGAGGTGAGAAGGGAACCTACATCGCTTTGCGTGATGGAAGCCGCTATGCCGTTCCGGCGTTTGCGGTGAGTGCTGTCGATTCTGTTGCCGCGGGGGACACCTTCAATGGAGCCTTTGCAGTGGGGCTTTTGAGTGGGCGTGACCTTATCGAGAGCGCGAGATACGCTTCTGCGGCGGCTGCGATTTCGGTGACTCGTGCGGGAGCGCAGGCTTCTATGCCCAGGGCGAGCGAGGTGGATGAGTTTCTGGCGAACGTACGCCCGGGTGATTCTTCGTTGCGATAAGAGTTCTTGGCCGTTGAACTTCAGCAGTGTGCTTCCAATTGAGTGAGCCCCGGCAATGACTTCGATGTCATCTTCCTGGGATCCACGATGCGGCCGAATGTGCCGATGCAGGAGTTCAGACGCAAGCCGTTCTGAGATTGCATCCATATTAGTTGCTGAACGTGTAGAGCCTGCGCATTCCGCAACGGCAATGTAAAAATCTTACTTCGCTTCGAGGTCGCTATTCTTCGCGGAACCGATATCCAATATGGGTCTCGGTCAGGATATAGACGGGACGTGCAGGGTCGTCTTCAATTTTCTTTCGTAGCTGGTTGATGACGACTCGCAAATACTCGCGCTCGCTGCCGTAGGTCGGACCCCATATCGACATGAGCAGGCGGTCATGACGCACCGGGCGGCCAGCATGCTCCATCAGATAGCGCAACGTCTCATATTCTTTTGGAGCGAGGTGTATTTCCTCTCCACTCTTCTCGACTCGGCGGCGGTCGGCGTCGAGCGTGATGTCGCCGACAACAGTGACCATGTCTGGTCCTGAGGGCGCGGCATCGTGACGACGGATGATCGCACGCAGCCTTGCCGTCAGCTCGCGGATCTGAAAGGGTTTCGTGACATAGTCCGATGCCCCCGCATCGAGCGCCTCTACGATGTCGTCTTCCTCATCTCGAACTGTCAGCATGATGATCGGAAGGTGAGGATAGCTTTGGCTGATCCTGCGGCATGTTTCCTTACCGCCCATGCCAGGCATGTTGATGTCGAGCAGGACGGCATGATAATTGACCATGCGAAGGCGTTGTAGCGCCTCTTCTCCGTTGTTGGCTTCTCCGACTGCGAACCCCAATGCGCCGAGGGTCTCGAACAGGCTCTGGCGGATGCCTGCGTCATCCTCGACCACGAGCACCCTGTTTTTCTGTTCCACGTCTATTCCTCCCTTGCTATGTGGGGCAGTGTAATCACGAAGGTTGTTCCACTCACAGGATCGCTATTGACCCAGGTGCGGCCCTGATGTGCTTCCGTGATGCGCCTGACAACGGAGAGACCAATGCCGGTGCCTGAGATCGTCCGAACCGATCCTGAACAGCGATAGAAACGCTGAAATACTTTTTCTCTCTCGTCGGGTGGAATAAAAGAGCCCTCGTTCCTGATCATAATGAGCAATTCAGTCTGCTCTTCCTGAACCTCAATCACAATGGAGGAGCCGGGCCGACTATATTTCACAGCATTATCGAGAAGCTGCAGGAGCGCCATCTGAAGGAGCTTCCTGTCTGCCCATACTATGCTTTGCAGCCCCGTGAGCCGAACGTCGATCGCATGCCCATCCAATTCCTGCGACGATGCCTCGACGCTGCTTTGGATGAGCTGTGCGAGGTTAATTTTTTCCCGTTTTACTTTGAGATTGCCGCTGTCCAGTTTCGCTGTGAGGAGCAGATGGTTAGCGAGGTCGCTAAGGTGACCGGCATGTCGATCAATCAGGCTGACCAGCTTTTTCTCAGTACCGGATAGAGTATTCATCGCGAGCAGACCGGAGCTCGAAGTCCGAATTGTTGTGAGGGGACTCTTGAATGCATGCGCAAGGCCGTCCAATATGGCAGAACGAAGTTGCTCGCTTTGCCGCGCCGCTTCCGCGTTGGCTTCGGTTGAAAAAGAGCGTGCTCTTTCGATTGCAACGGCGGCGAGCGAGGCGGCGGCGTTGACCGAAGCAGAATCGAGCGAATGGCCGCAGAGGAAGAGTGATCCGATGGGTCTCGTGCCCAAACGCAGAACCCGCCGGGAGATCCCCGCGCTTAGGTCATCTCTGTTTGTTTCCATGAAGTGAGTGGAGCGCACTTCATCCTCGGTGACGTCACACTCTCCACTCCTGGACATGTTCATGTCATAGGCGTTCCACAAAGCCACACCTCTTGCATGGAGGCTGGATTGAATCAGATTTGCGAGCTGTTGCTCAACAGCCCCCTTAGGGTCGAGCAGCAGAATATGCTCACTCAACTCATATAACTGCTTTAGTTGGGTTCGGTGCGTCTCTGATTCACGAGCATGACGGTTCACCTGGTTCGAAAGAGTGCTGACGAGCAGGGCTGCAGCCTCAAACGTGATGAGGGCTACCCAGTTGTGCGGATCTGAGATGTAAAACGCGAACAACGGTTCAGTGAAGAAATAGTCGAGGCAGACCACCGAGAGTATCGAAACCACACTCGCTTCAAGGAAGCCCCAGCGAAGTGCGATTGCCGCGACAAGGAAGAGGTGAACGGAGGTTGCGGAGGAGAGATTGAAATGGAGGCGATAGGCGAGGAATGTGATCAGTAAAGCCGCAACGCTTCCAATCGCGATCCTGAGAAAAGCGTGGCGGATTGGCCTGGCGATCATTCGTTTTGATCCTTCCCGTCACTATAAGGTTTCGCTCATAAGGAAACCGTTAAGAGAGCACTTATGCATTGCTAACGATTTTCACGATTCACTGAGAGTGTCGGTCTTTTCCGACATTATGAGGTGATTCAACATGAAATTTTTTAGAGGCCTTCTTTCAGGAGATTCCATATCCGCGACAGCACAGACGTTCCACGCAGAGGGTGCGGTGCTGTTGCATGAGCAGAGCGGGTTCCAGAGCAAACATCGGCAAGAGAGAGGTTTTTTCGCGTGGCCAACACTTGCCACGGTAATTCCGCTCATGCTGTGCTGCTTGTTTTTTGGCTCCGCATATTCGGCTTTGGGACAGTCGACGTTCGGGAGCGTCAGAGGAACGGTGCAGGATGCAACCGGAGCGGCGATCTCAGACGCCCAGGTTGTGCTGCATAGTGACGATGAAAATACGGATAGGACTGTCAGCGCTGACGCAGCGGGCAACTTTATATTCGAAAACGTCAAAGCCGGCAAGTACAGCCTGCATGCACATCACGATGGCTTTGCGGACACCGTCGTGTCCGGAATTTCCGTGGAAGCACGTCAGGATCTGAGGCTTGCGGCGACGCTCAACATCGCGGCACAGACGACAACGGTAGAGATAACATCAGGCGCCGATCAGATCAACACGGAAAACGGGACGATCAGCGACTCGAAGACCAACATCGAGATGACACAGCTTCCCCTGAACAACCGGGCAACGACAACCAGTCCGCTGGGAGCGCTCGGTCTCTCGCCTAATGTTCAGACTGACAGTTCGGGCAATATCGCACTTGGCGGCGCTAGTTCCTCCATGGTGAATTTCTCGGTCGATGGCATCTCGACAGCAAACGTCAGGCAGAATGGCGCATTGCAGGATGCTTACCCGTCGCAGGAGGGAATTGCGGCAGTCAAGGTTACGGCGTTCAACAACAGCGCGGAGTTCTCGCAGGTGGGCGATGTCACGTTCACGACGAAGAATGGAACCAATCAGTATCACGGGAGCGTCTTCGAGTACCTGCAGAATCAGGCACTCGACGCAGACCCCTATGGCTTCAGCGGAAAAGCGCCCAAGAAGTTCAACACGTTTGGATTTTCGCTCAGTGGTCCGATCATCATTCCACACGTCTATGATGGGCACAACAAAACGTTTTTCTTCGCGGATTACGAGGGTAATCGGAGGTCTACGGCACTGGCCGAGCAGTTTTTCGTGCCAACTGCGGCCGAGAGAAACGGCGACCTGACGGCCCTGGGTGGTCCTGTGATTTCACCGGGTCAGATTAATCCAACGGCAAACGCGCTGCTGGCCTACTATCCGTTGCCGAACGTCAGCGGCCAGGCCGGTTATAACTACGATAACTTCCAGGCCACACCGTCGAGTACCGATGGAGCCGATCTTCGCATCGATCAGACGATCACCTCGAAGCAGTCAGCGTATGCGCGCTTCAGCCGGAAGAATATCGCCTCGAGCTTTGCCAACCCATTCCTGCCGGACGATGTGGATTCCATTCACAATCGTAGTCTTCTCGTCTCTCATACGTACACGATCACACAGAAGCTCCTGAATGAGTTTCGCTACGGCTTCACCAATGTCACAACAAGCGTCAATTTTCCTATTCAGGGATCGACCGCTCTCGCTCAGCTTGATCTCGCGGGAGTGGACATCAGTCAGCATCCGTTGACGCATGCCTTTCCTACTTTTAACTTCAGCGCGGGCACGGGATTCACGACGATTGGAAGGGATAAAGCAGGTATTACTCAGTCGAAGACCACCCAGTTCAGCGACAACCTTACCTATACGTTCGGCAAGCATACTCTCAAGGGAGGGATCGATATCCGCAGGGTGCGCTACTTCGACCTGGAGAGCTTTGCCCCGGAGTTTGCCTCGGATGATTTCGGCGACTTCATCTTCCAACCTACCTTTACCGGCAATACGTTCGGAGATTTTCTTGAAGGTGCACCTACTACGTTGAACTTTGCGGTTTCCAGTCCTGACGTAGGCGGAACGGCGACTCAGTACAGCCTTTTCGCACAGGATGAGTTTCAACTTAGCAGCCGGTTGACGCTGAGTTATGGTTTGCGCTGGCAGATTCTTCCAGGTTTTCAGGAAGACGGAGGCAACCTGGCCAACTTCGATCAACGGAATAATTCGATCGTCGTCCCTGATGCCCTGGCAGGTTATCTGACAAGCCAGAACATCACCTCATCCAATGTGGCTTTTCAGCAGTCGTTCAATGCGTGCAATCTGAACTATAGTGCGCTCCCCTGCACGAAGTACGTGACTGCAAGCCAGGATGGGCTGCCGCAGAGCCTGCGGAACACCTATAAGGGCAACTTCCAGCCGCGCGTCTCGATTGCGTATCGTCCGTTCAATGACACCAGGACGGTTGTGCGTGCGGGCTTCGGCATCTATACGATGACTAACCTGGGACCGCTCTCATTCAATAACAGCGGCAATCCCACTTCTAACCTGCATAGCTATGCAAACACCAGTACCAATCCGAATGTGGTGAATAGTCCGCAGATCGTCTTCCCGAATACCGCGCCTCCCAGCACCAGCGTTCAGATTGGCGGAGGAAGCCTCGACCAGGGAGTCGATCCGAACTACCGTGATCCTCAGTCGAACCAGTGGAACGTGACCGTGGAGCGGGAGGTGACGAACGCCACTTCGCTGCGTGCAAGCTACGTCGGGATGCATTCTTATCGCCTGAGCATCACCGAAGATCTTAACCAGATTCCCGCCAGCACAACTCCTTTTACAACGACGGCTGCGAGTCCCTATGTCGATCCACGGTCTCCTTACACTAACTGGACGGAGCTTTTCAGCACGTTCAATGCGGGTGAGGCGAACTACCATGCGTTCGAACTACAGGCAACGCACCGTATGCAGCGTGGACTCTACTTCGACGCAAACTACACCCTGGCCTATAACAAGGCTGACAACCAGGGAGATGCTCCGAGCGCTTTTGCAGGAGAGGTCAACTACGGACTTCCCATCGCCGATCGGTTTCATATCAAACAAGACCTTGGAAATGTTGAGGGTACCCGCCGCAACCGCATGCTGTTGACGGGGGTGTATCAGCTTCCGTTTGGCAAGGGGCGGCAGTTCATGAATGGCAACGCAGTCAGGGATGCATTCCTCGGCGGCTGGGATCTGACGACCATCACGCTGCTCGAGACGGGTCCGTGGCTCACGCCAAGCATCAGCGGTTCGGCCGACCAGTCGAATACCAATGTCGTCAACCGCGGCGCTGTGCTTCGTCCCGATGTAGTGTCCAGCCATTTCTACGCCGGTCAGTCGCGGGCTCAGTATTTCAATCTTGCGGCATTTGCACCTACTCCCGCAGGGGCGGGGCGCTTCGGCAATGCGGGAGTTGGAATCCTCCAGGGCCCAGGAACAGCTACGGTAAGCCTCGGTGTGGCAAAGCAATTCGCTATCACAGAGAAGCTGCATGCACGGTTCGAGACGACCTTTACCAATGTGCTCAACCACACCAATTTCGCACCTCCGGTAACGGCAATTGACAGTTCGACCTTCGGCGCGCTGACTGGTCCGCAAACGGCCGAAAACGCGGGAAACCGCACCGGGCAGGCGGCTCTCAGGGTCGACTTCTAGACGCGCAAACTGGCACTTCGGGAGGCGGAGAGATCGCAGCTCCTCGCCTCCTGTTTTCGTTGATCTTCATGACTGACCTCTCACGGGCTCTACGCTGGTCGGGGCTTCCGTGGCTGCCTGCCGTGACGAGGTGCGGGCAGAATGCTATTCCAGGGAACAGGGGATGCGAGAATCATCGAAGTATTCGTCGCAACATAGGGCATCATCGCATCGATAACCTCCTCCATGTGTCTTACATCGCGGACGGCAACCTGCACCATAAAGGACTCTGCTCCGGTAACGCGATGGCATTCCAGGACCTCGGGCAACGTTTTAATAAGTGCGGAAAATTTTGTGAGCTTGTCCCCGGCGATGGTGACCTTGACGAAGGCGCGGACCGGGAGTCCAACCTTTGCCGGGTCAACCATGGCACGATATCCAAGGATGATGTAATTCTCTTCCAGCCGCTTGACACGCTCAATGACTGCTGGTGTCGATAGTCCCACCCGGCGACCCAATTCCGCAAAGGCAATGCGCGCATTCGCCTGCAGCTCTGCCAGGATCTCGCAATCAATATTGTCGATGGGTAATTCCGATAGGCCGATCATGAGTCTCCGTAGATGCTTAGGACCGGATCTTCCGGTCATCTTCATATTATTAGGGCAAGGTGCAATATCACAGGTCTTTGTAGCTTACATCGCTCAAAATACAACATGTTCATCATTCACCCCAGGTCGAGCCCTGACTATCATCGGAATTGATAAAACTGCCGTACTCGCTCTGATGGAACTGACAGACGGAAGAGGCAAAATATTTCACGCAGTATCAACAAAGGAGCAACTCCCGTGGCCACAACCGAAAATCGTCGTGCAGTTGGCGACGCAGCAGCACGCCAGCTAGCGAATACTACAAAAACGGCTCCCCAGCTTAGTGCCATTACACCGCGATGGCTCGTGCAGTTGCTCTCATGGGTTCCGGTGGAGTCGGGAACCTTTCGGGTCAACAAGGTCAGGAACGAGGCTGATATCGAAGTCGCCTGTGGAGCGCGCGATGAACGAAAGCTGCCGGAGACCTTTGTCGACTATATTGAGAAGCCTCGCGAGTACACGTTGAGCGCGATCTCGACCGTGGTCGATGTGCATACACGGATATCCGACCTTTACAGCCATCCGCACGATCAGATTCGTGAGCAGTTACGGCTGACGGTGGAGAAGGTAAAGGAGCGGCAGGAGAGCGAACTCATCAATAATGCCGACTATGGTTTGCTGCACAATGTAGATCAGTCTTTTAAAGTAAAGACGCGCAAGGGTGCGCCTACGCCTGATGATCTGGATGAATTGATCACAAAGGTATGGAAAGAGCCTGCCTTCTTCCTGGCTCATCCGAGCGCCATTGCTGCCTTTGGCCGTGAGTGCACCCGTCGCGGGGTTCCTCCGCCAACGACAACAATCTTTGGCTCACCCTTCCTTACCTGGCGCGGCCTGCCGCTGGTGCCCTCGGATAAGCTGGTCGTGGATGCGGCAGGTAAGACGAATATCCTGCTGCTGCGCACGGGAGAGAAGAAGCAGGGCGTGATCGGATTATTCCAGCCGGGACTACCGGGTGAACAGACGCCAGGGCTCTCGGTACGTTTCATGGGAATTGATCGCAACTCTATCGCCTCGTATCTGGTCTCGCTGTATTGTTCGGCGGCGGTGCTCACCGAGGACGCCTTAGGTGTGCTCGAGAACGTTGAGGTCGGCCATTATCATGAGTACAAGTGATCAGGACAAAGCCGGAAGCTTCTCGCCGTTCCTGACTGAGGATTCGGTTGGAGAGGTGCATGGTGTACCGCCTTCTGCACCAACGGGCCTGCCGGACGTTGCAGCTTTAGCCCAGATGGCAAACGAATTCTTTCGTGCGCTTCCTGGACAGGCGGGGCAGTTTGGCGGCGCACAATCTGCCGTGATAGTGCCGAGTCTCGCTCCACAGTTCGGCGCTACTCCGTCCTCGATATTCGCTGCTCCGTCGGCGGACAGGCTCCCGAGTGAAGCAGACTTGCAGCGGCTCTCGGGAGGCGGCGCTTCCTCCTATCAGCCGGAGGTTACGGCAGCTTCGGTTCCTGCGGTTTCTGCACCTTATTCCGGGACGGGGTTTCCGCAGTATGGAGCACAGAGTCCTCTGACTGGTAGCTCTGTATCTCCGTTTGCGGTGCCGTTGCCTTCGTTCGATACCCCCTTTCCGCTGTTCGAAGCGGCGCTCCCTGCCATTCCACCCATGGCTGCGTTGCCTACGGAAGACGACGTGATGGCGGCTTTGAATTCGGTGTCCTCCTTCTATTTTCTGGAGAATGCCGGTGCGCTTTCAAGGCCGACAACAGCCAAGGCTGCTCCAGTGAGTGCCACGAATGTATCTCCCTCGCTGCTGCCGGACCTACAACTCCCTCGCAAGCAGTTCGATGTGAACGCGGTGCGGCGGGATTTTCCGATTCTGCAGGAGCGGGTGCATGGCAAGCCCCTGATCTGGCTGGATAATGCAGCTACGACACAGAAGCCGCAGAGCGTGATCGATCGCATCTCGTATTTCTATGAGCATGAGAACTCGAATATTCATCGCGCGGCGCACGAGCTTGCAGCACGGGCGACCGATGCTTATGAGGATGCACGCGAAAAGGTGGCACGGTTTCTCAATGCCTCGTCGGTGAAGGAGATCGTCTTCCTCCGCGGTGCGACGGAGGCGATCAATCTGGTGGCGAAGAGCTGGGGACGGCGCCATATCGGTAAGGACGACGAGATCGTTATCAGCTGGATTGAACATCACGCGAACATCGTTCCCTGGCAGATGCTGGCTGCCGAGACAGGTGCGCGTTTGCGCGTGGCTCCCGTGGATGACGATGGGCAGATTCTGCTGGATGAGTTTGAGAAGCTGCTTGGCCCCAAGACCCGTCTCGTGTCGGTGACACAGGTTTCAAATGCCCTGGGCACAATCACGCCAGTCCGCCAGATGGTCCAGATGGCCCATCGCTATGGAGCACGCGTCCTGGTGGATGGAGCGCAGGCCGTGTCGCACCTGCGTACGGACGTTCAGGCGCTTGATTGCGACTTCTACGTATTCTCCGGCCATAAGGTGTTTGGACCGACAGGTATCGGTGTTCTGTACGGCAAACCGGACGCGCTGGCAGACTCACCTCCCTGGCAGGGTGGCGGAAATATGATCGTCGACGTCACCTTTGAGAAGACGATCTATCAGCCGCCACCGGGACGCTTTGAAGCTGGAACCGGAAATATTGCCGATGCGGTGGGACTGGGAGCAGCCATCGACTACGTCGAACAGCTTGGCATGGAGAATATCGCTCGCCATGAACATGACCTTCTGATCTATGCGACGAAGGAGTTGCTGACCATTCCTGGCCTGCGTCTGATTGGAACGGCCAAGGAGAAGGCCAGCGTGCTCTCATTTGTCCTGGATGGGTTTCGTACCGAAGAGGTTGGCGCAGCGCTTAATCGTGAGGGGATCGCTGTGCGTTCCGGTCACCATTGTGCACAGCCTACTCTACGTAGATTTGGAGTCGAAACCACTGTGCGCCCTTCGCTGGCGCTCTATAACAACTACGAAGATGTAGATGCCTTGATCGCAGCATTGCGCAAATTGAAAAGCATTGGTGCATAGATCGAGTCTCAACAACCGTGGACTGCTTCTGCAGTAGCGAGGCCTGGGTCGGCGGCGATGGTACCGCCGACTGTCTTCGCGCTTTGTCCTGCCTCTTCAGCGGTGTCACTTGAAGAGGATTTTAGCCATCATTCCTTTGTCTTCGTGCTTCAACAGATGACAGTGAAACAGAGACATGCCACGAATAATTGGATCAGTGAAATCCATAACGAGGTCGACTGATTGTTGTGGCTCCACGTTCACCGTATCCATCCATTCAGGTTGGTTGCCGGGCTTACCATTTGATTGGTAAACCAGAAAATGTACCTGATGGATGTGGAATGGATGGCCCTCGTGGGTATTGTTGTTTACTCTCCAGTGAACGTAGCTCCCGATCTTTACCGTCGTCATAGGACGGTCGGCGGGGCCATACTTCTTGCCATTGATGTAGAAGCCCTGTTTATCTTCCGTGAAGTTGACCACATACTGTGGAGCACTCTTCTCGACTGAAGCGATCAGATGGCGAGGCAACGGCTTGTACACAGCTTCGGTTGAAGAAAGAGGATGAATGGCCGTCGAGGATGGCGCTATCTTCCTGGTCGCGGTCTCATCCAGATCAGCAAGGACCATCTCGGGATTTGGATCACCGTCGGCGCCGGTATCAACGCAAAGCGTTCGCAGAGAGGATCGCGCTCCTGCAGGCGGGCCGGTAACAATCGCTTCGACTCTACCGGCTGGTGCTAAAAGGAAGTGTTGAAACTTCTCTGTGTTGCGTTTTGGATCGTGATAGGCGAGAGGCATCCCGTCGATGGCCACAACGTTCAGTTCTTCGCGATCGACCCTGATGTCCGCATAGAGATCAGGCGATGCGTTGACTATCCTCCAGAACTGGTTTTCTCCAGGGGCGATCGGGATGCGGGGACGAACTACACCATTTACGGTGAAGACTCTTCCTGGTTCGCCTGAGGCCGCTCCGCATTTTGACGGGGAAAGAGTGACTGCGGCCTTTAACGCGACAGCGTCGTCGGATTGCAGTTCTTTATCACGGAGGATGAGTATCCTCTCCTGCATCTGCTTGACTTCGGGAACGTAGCGGTCGATCCCCTCAACGATGATGGCACCCGACATTCCGTCCAGTGACTGCTGGTAGCTCTCGCCATGTGGATGTGTGTGATACCAGTAAAGCCCTGGCGGTTGATCTTTAGGAAGATCCACAACGTAACGGAGGGACTCTCCTGGCATCGCCATCATCGTAATCACGTCGTCCTGCGGCGAATCAGGAGAAACATGAAGACCGTGAAAGTGGAGATTCGTCATATTGGTGCATCTGCCATCGACACAGGTTTCATGGGATGAGGTAGACATTTGGTTCAGATACTCCAACCTGATTTGTTCTCCGGGGGCTGTCCGAATGACCGGCGGAATCTCCTTCCCATCAAATGAGAATGACGTCTTTCCAGTGGCTGGATCATTCACTGCACTTAGGACAAACGGGGAACGAACCTCGGGCTGCGCAGGAAGCTCCACAGTGCTGTTCTGTGCCACCAGCAGGCCCCGGCCCACCAGGGCGGCAAGAAGAAGAACGACCGTAATAGCGGCCGGGGATCTGCCTGGGTGATTTGTCGACCATCGCCGTTCCTGCTGAGAACTTTTCATACTTTGACCTCCTGGATAGCTCGTTCACGGCCGCAAGCAGTTCCTTGCCCCGAACGGCTTGTACAGGACTGCGCGTGCCATATGTAAGAGCGCTTCTATCTCCCGCCGTCTCCTCCGCAATTGACCATGTACGCGTCTTCGCAGCCTGACGATATTGCTTGCCGCCGGTTGACCACGTAGATGGTTCGAGCATCGACAACCCTTATAGAACTCATCACCCGCACGCGGGCATGTGTCGAACAAAGATAGTGAAGGGATGTTGGAGACCTGGACGGTACGGACATTCATGCGCACGATCCGGCGGTTAAGCATAACCACCAAAAAAAACCAGCACAAATTTAGCAATTCTCTACCAACAGCTCAAATCGCTTTGATTATAAAGGAGAAGATTTTGGAGGCGCGGGTCGGGATCGAACCGACGCATAAAGGTTTGCAGTTTTGGTAGTTACATCTAACCAGTTGATAAACTGCGCTCTTTCGTCGAATTCAACGCCCTCAACAGGGTGGTTTTAGTGCGGTTTTATACCTTATTGGCTGCCAATTGGATGCCATGAGTTAGGAATTATCGTCGTGCCCAGTGATGCACCAACAGTTTAGACCGCATCTCCGATCGTTCGCGGCCAAAGGATGCATTTTCAGCATTACGCACCACAGTTCATCGGTCTTCTCTGTTCCTGATTATGCAGCTGAGATAAGCGCAAATCCGGATGGTTGCGGGGAATTTGAACCTACGATCTTTGGGTTATGAGTGAGAGCGTAAACGTAGTTTCAACGAGTTACAAGGCCCGATCGGGAGCCTTAAGTAGCTGTAAGTCGTTGAAAAGGCATAGAGCGATTTTTTAGTCTGGGTTGAATCTGGGTTGAAAACCCAACGATCTTTGGTTTTCAACCCGGCGAAGAGACTCTTAACGCGAAGGAACAAGCACTGACAAATGCGGTGGAATTTAGTCGCCCGTAGCGTCGTTGCCGACGAGAAGCCGACATATCGTTACGAATCCGGGTTCGATGAGTGACTCGGCGATTTGGCGTCACTCCAGGCTCTCCCCGCCACATTACCGAATCTCTCTATGAGAATCTGACCGGCAACATGACCAAGCGGCATGGGCCAGACCTTCACTCGGTATTCCTCGAACGCTTCCTGACGCCCGCGGCCTGCGGGACACCTTACATTTATTGGCGCACTCTGTAGTGTGATTGGCGTGCTTTGCTGGGCAGCAATGATCTACCAGGTCTAACTTTAGAGATGTCGGACACGGACGCTTCGAAGGCGCGGACGGAAATGGCGACCCATGGGAGAGAACGGATGAAGACTGAAGTAGTCGTCGTAATCGGCGCAGGTGGCATTGGGATGGCGATTGCGCGCCGCCAGGGTTTCGGCAGACACATTCTGCTAGCGGACTTCAACGAGGCGCTGTTGGCTGCCGCTGTGAAGGACCTGGAGGTCGCAAGCTATGAGGTCTCCTCGCTGAAGGTCGATGTATCTTCGCGCGAGTCTGTGCGCGCTCTTGCCGATAAGGCCGCTTCGCTCGGAAGCGTGGTGAACGTCGTGAACACTGCGGGAGTCTCGCCAAACATGGCACCCCCCGAGCGGATTCTGACGGTTGATCTTTACGGAAGTGCCGTTGTGTTTGAAGAATTTGAGCAGGTGATCGCCGAAGGCGGCTCCGGACTCGTCGTATCCAGCATGGCGGGTTATATGTCGCCTGCACTGCCGAAGGAGCAGGATCATGAGCTGGCGTTTACGCCAGCCGATGAACTGCTGAAACTTTCGTTTCTGAGTGCTGAGGCCGTTCCGAACTCTATGGTGGCATATATCATCTCCAAGCGCGCGAACCACCTTCGTGTGCAGGCCTCAAGCATCACTTGGGGCAAGCGTGGTGCCCGGGTAAATTCCATTAGTCCCGGAATCGTCTCCATTCCGCTCGCGCAGCATGAGTTGAACTCGCCTTTCGGCGATATGTACCGGGCGATGATCGAGGCATCACCCGCACAGCGGATGGCTTCGCCCGACGAGATCGCCGTTTCGGCTAACTATCTCCTCGGAGGAGATGCGGGTTTCGTCACCGGAACTGACCTTCTCATTGATGGCGGTGTTATCTCGGCTATGCTCGCGGGCCTGTTGCCGACTCCGTAAGATAGCCACTTCTGGGATAGGAGTAAAGCAATGGTCAAACACTTTCGCGTTTCTGGCAGTCTTCGAGTGAGGTTGGAAGAGGCTGGCATCCTTGTTCCGGCGGTACTTCGCGGGGCGGGGCTCCCGCAGAATCTCTCGAGCAGACTCGTATTCTCGTCTCTACCGAAGAGCTCTTTGCCCTTTGGCGTGCGATTGGTGAAGTAGCAAGGACGCCTCGATCGGTGTTCGCCTGGGAACGGAGACCAGCATCGCCCGTTTCCATCCATCCGGTCTTGCAGCCTTGTCGACCGAGAGTTTCGGTGCCGCCATCGAACACATGGCGCGATATAAACGCCTGTCCGTGCCCGAAGAGATTCTTCACGAGACAGTGGAGAACGAGTGGTCGATTCGGTTTCGTTGGACATTTGCAGTCGATCTCGAACCGTCGGTGCTGGTCGAGCATTGTTTCGCGTGGGTGCTGACCATCGCACGTGAAGGTACGGGAACTAGGATTAAACCGCTCCGTGTGGAATTGGTGCAGCCCCGCAGTCATACGAGAGCCCTCGAAAAACGCTTCGGTTGCCCAGTGGTTTGCGGGGCGTCTCGAAATGCGATTATCTTCCGAGCGGACGATGCAGCCATTCCATTCGTGACCCGAAACGCGGAGCTGTTGGAAATGCTCGCACCGCAATTCGACCAGGAAATGAAGGACCGCACCGCTGTCGAAGACCATTTCATCGACCTGGTTCGCGGAGCAATTCAACAAAGACTCACGGGACATCGCCCGGTCGTGGACGATGTTGCCAAAGACCTCCATATGAGCCCACGGACATTGCAGCGGCGCTTGCAGGATTCCGGGTCAAACTATCAGCGTGTACTAGATGAAGCTCGTCACCAGATGGCTCGTTACTACCTGACCAACTCAGTCCTCGAATTGGCCGAGGCTGCCTCCCGTCATCGACATCGCGAGGCGGGAGCAGCCGACAACGTATGGAGAACGCATGGCAATCAGTGAAACAGCCTGCAGAAATTACGAAGAACTCTTCCCTGGACATACCTCGAAGTTGGGCGTCACTGACCCGGAACTCATCGAAGCCTTCGATAACTTCGCCTTCGACGAAGTGCTCCGTCACGGCAATCTCGACGCTCGAACACGGCTAATGGTTCAGTTGGCTTCGATGATCGCATGCCAGGCTCTGCGTGAGTATCGTGTGATGCTCGGTGCGGCGTTGATCGTTGGCGTCACGCCGGTCGAAGTGAAGGAGATCGTCTACCAGGCTGTACCGTATGTGGGCATGGCCAAGGTCTACGACTTTCTGCACGCTACCAACGAGGTGCTCACCGAGCGCGATATCCAACTACCGCTTCCAGGCCAGTCCACGACGAACACCGAGACTCGCGCTGACAAAGGTCGCGAGGTACAGGGCCAGATCATCGGCGCGGATCGAGTCGAGAAGCTCTATGCCTCTGCCTCGGAAGATCAGATGCACATCCAGCGGTATCTCTCGGCGAACTGCTTCGGAGACTATGTCTCGCGCGGCGGCATCGACATCCCCGCACGTGAACTGCTGACGCTGAGCATGTTGGTTTCGCTCGGGGGCTGTGATCCGCAGGTCAAGGGGCATGTGTCCGCAAATCTCCATGTAGGCAACGACCGCGCTCTGCTAATCGATGTCATCACGCAGTTGTTGCCTTTCATCGGCTTCTCTCGGGCACTGAATGGACTACGTGCAATCGATGAGGTGACAAAGGCATGAGCAAGCCATCCATGACGATCCTCGTGATCGGAGCGACGGGAAGTATTGGAAGCCTTGTCGTCGAGGAAGCTCTTCTCAAGGGGCATTCGGTTCGTGCGCTCGTGCGCAGCCCGGAGAAAGGCGTCGGCTGCCTGCGAACGCGGAAGCCGTTGTCGCCGATTTGACTGAGCCGGACAATCTTGGCGCGGCGGTCAAAGATGTTGCCGGGATCGTCTTCACACATGGTTCGGATGGTGGAGGCAAGGTCGGCTCGGAGGCGGTTGATTACGGCGGGGTGCGAAACGTCCTCACGGCGCTGGTTTCGCAGAGACCACACATTGCTCTGATGACTGCAATCGGAGTGACGAACCGCACCGGCTCCTACAACCGTTCCACCGAGTCCCACGACTGGAAGAGGAGAGCTGAGAGGCTTGTTCGCGCGAGCGGATGTCCCTACACCATTGTTCGTCCGGGATGGTTCGACTAGAACAAAGCCGATGAGCACCACCTCGTCTTCCTGCAAGGCGATGCACGGCAGGCTGGGAACTCCAGCGACGGTGTTATCGACCGCCGTCAACTCGCGCAAGTCCTTGTGAGTAGCCTGACTTCGAAGGAGGCCCTGCGAAAGACCTTCGAGCTGGTCGCAACCAAAGGGCCCGCGCAGGAAGATCTCAATCCTTTGTTCGCGGCTCTTGAGTCCGATCCGAACAACAACCTGGACGGAGTACGCGACAGCCCAAACCAGCAGCTGCAAGACGAGCCGCAGCGCGTGAAGGATGATCTGAACGCGGCCAAGGAACACGAGCGCCTTGCTTTCAGGGGGAAGGAAGGGATATGTCATGAAAACGCGCAAGTTGCAACTCATCGCCGCAGGTCTAGGCTTACTGACTCAACCGCTGCTGGCGCAGAATGTGAAGCTGGCAAAGATTGCGCTCGGCATGAACGACGCCGAGGTGAAGGCAGCACTGTCTTCGGACGCACCGTTCTACGTCGATCAGCCTTCCACTTACGGCGACTTGCGATATCTCATCGCCGAAACTCAGGCAGAGTCGTACGTTTTCACATTCATTGGCGGCAAGACCGCTGCCTTCTCTGTTGTGCATCTGCTGCCTCCGGGACAGTTGCCGTTTCTGCCTCCGGGGCAGCAGCCCACGGTGGCGATTCTGCGTGGCCTGATCGCCAAGCAGACATGGGCTCCTGCCGAGATCGACAAGGGCGACACTTGGTGGTTCAGCGACGCGACTGGAGCGCCATTGAAAAACGCGACGCAGTGTCGTCCAGCGTCGGGTGGCGCATGGCTGCCCGCCGGACCGATCCCAAGTACCAAGCCCGGCGAGGGTTCTCCAGGATCAACCGACGGACTGGAGAAGCCATCGGTCGTGTCCTACCCTTCGAAGTGCGGTGTAAGCATCCACCTGAACCAAACTCCGGCCGAGAGTGAAGAGTCGGTAGTCACCTCCGTTCGGTATCAAGTTTTGGACATCAAGGCGATGAACGCGCCTTTGTGGCGAAGCATCCAAAACACGAAGTACAGTAAGGATCGAAATGACAGGATGTGATCGTAGTCATCGGAGCAGGTTCGATCGGCCAGGCAATCGTGCGGCGGGTCAGTGCAGGCAAGCACGTTCTGCTGGCCGACATCAGGCAGGAGAACGCCGACGCGGCGGCAAGGGTTCTCTTCGACGCCGGCTTCAACGTCAGTACGGCAACAGTCGATGTTTCCTCGCGCGCCTCGGTCCAGGCACTGGTTGAGGCGGCGTCAAAGCTCGGGCAGGTCTTCAGCGTCATCCACGCCGCCGGCGTTTCGCCTTCACAGGCTCCTCCAGAGACGATTCTCAAGGTTGATCTCTGCGGAACTGCGCTGGTTTTGGAGGAGTTTGGTAACGTCATCGCTCGCGGTGGCTCCGGGGTAGTCATCGTCTCTCAGTCCGGCCACCGACTTCCGCCGCTCACGAGCGAACAGAATGCCCTCCTGGCCACCACGCCTGTCGACGATTTGCTCAGCCTTCCCATGCTGCAGCCCGAGCAGATCAAGGATTCTTTGCACGCGTACCAGATCTCGAAGCGCGGAAACTCCCTGCGCGTGATGGCAGAGGCGGTCCGTTGGGGAAAGCGCGGCGCACGCGTTAACACGATCAGCCCCGGCATCATCATCGCTCCGCTCGCCAATGACGAACTAAGAGGACCACGTGGTCCCGGCTACAGACGCATGCTGGAAGTCTCAGCAGCCGGACGAGCCGGGACGCCTGACGAGGTTGGAACGGTAGGCGCGCTCCTCATGAGGCCAGAAGGCGCGCTCATCACCGGAAGCGACTTCCTGATGGATGGTGGCGTGACGGCGGCCTATTGGTTTGGAGATCTCGCTCCCAAGTAAGCACGATCTCAATTGGTAATACCAGGCCGATGCAATCAGTGAGTGCATCGGCGATTATTCCTAAGTTGACGATTTGGGCTCGGTAGCGTTAAGCCAGAGTTTTATTGCTGGCCTTCAATGCCCATGGCATTTCTTGTACTTCTTATCACTGCCACATGGACAATGATCGTTGCGGCCCACCTTCCGCACTTCTTCGTTTTGGATGGCACGTGTGCGCCGTTCCATGGCCTCATCGTATTTCCACTGGAACTCTAATCCGATCCCAAAGCGCAGCTTTTTTCTCCTCGGCTCGATACAAATCCCATACCATTCCTCCGCTCGATGAAGGTTTGCGATTTTCGCAGTGGGACCGAAGCCTGTGCCATGCTTCCTCGATCGGATCTTGGTTGCAGTGGACGATCACTCCAGTCGCGGGTGCAGAGCGGAGACTCATGGTGAAGTTGTGCGCCTCTCCATCGTTTTCGCAACGCCGGCTCGCCTCATCTATCCCTTCCGACAGCTTCTTCGTCGTTTCCTCATCGCCCGAAAGAACCGGAAAAGGGGAACCGAGCGTGTATGGGTCTGGTTTCTCTTCGATTTTGCTTTAGAACTCCCTTTATCGTTAACTCTTCAAAACTCGTAAGTATGCCTTCCGGGATACGTTTGCCAGGTAATCCATCGCGGCGGACCATCATCGCAGCATCAAGATCACAGGAGATGTCGTCTGTAAGGTGGATGTAATCGTATTCTTTTTCGAGCCAGAGATTTTGCTTAAGGTGAAGCGACAAGGGGGTCAGTTCGTCAGGCACATACAACTTTTCTGTATACGTGGTGCGTCGACGCAGATAATCTACGAACCACAATGGCGAATCAAGCATCTCCGTCATGATTCCGAGATCGAGTGAAAGGTCGCAATAACAGGTGGCGGCCCCGGCTAAATCAAGAACACCCAACTTGCACCGAGCGAGCCAACGCTCACAACAGAGTGCGGATGGAAGGGTGGCGAAAAAAGCGGCAGCTCGGCGTGCAAGCAATCGCGTTCAGACCGGCAAGGAGATGAATTTGTCCCCAACACACAAAAACGGGTTGACACCGACCGGCCTTCTCATGGAAGGCCAATGCACTCCTCGAGAATAATTTGTGCGTCCGAAGACCAATTAGTATTGAAAAACGCGCTTGTCACGATCGAAGATGCGTTCTGATTAGCAGTCGAGCCCTCAACTCTCGTGAACACTGATGTCATTCGTAACGGGCAGTGACGTGAGCTTCGACATAGGCCTTTGGGGCTCAAGCTTCGAATCGTTTGACCTATCGCGGCCCGTCTGCTTACGTGCCGCAAAAAGTCTGTCGGACACATTCCTCGGGGCTGGCTGGCGTGACATATCGTTCCAGGTCCGGCCTCTCCTCGTAGGGGCGTGACAAGATCTCCAGCAAATCCTCGAATGGCTGGAAGTCCCGGTGCTCAACGGCGGCGTCAAGTGCCGCCTCTACCACGTGGTTCCGTGGGATGTACGCCGGACTTGCCAACCGCATGGCCGTAGCGCGTTCCTCCGCGGATACGGGCTCTTCCTCCAGGCGTCGGCGCCATTCAGAAGCCCATAAGTCGTAAGCCCCAGCGTCAGCGAACTGGTTGCGTACTTCCTCGTCTCCTTGCGATCCGACCACGGCATCGCACAGCCGGCGGAAGGTCAGGGTGAAGTCGGCGCCGTTCGTGGCCATGCGCTGCATCAGATCCTCGGCCAACGCCGCATCACCCTCACGTTCACTGAAGAGGCCAAGCTTGCGACGCAAGCCGGCACCGCGAGCGGCTGCGAACTTGAGATCGAAGGCGGCCAGCGCCTCGTTGGCCGAGGCTATGGCGGCCGATTCGCTACCCTCTTCGGGTTCCAGGATGGGCAGTAGCGTCTCGGCGAGACGCGTCAGATTCCAGAGTGCGGCGCGGGGTTGATTGCTATAGGCGTAACGTCCCTGATGATCGATGGAGCTGAACACCTTGTCTGGCTCGTATGTTTCCATGAAGGCGCATGGGCCGTAATCGATTGTTTCGCCCGAGATGGAGGTGTTGTCGGTGTTCATCACGCCATGGATGAAGCCGAAGAGCATCCATTGTGCGACCAGATGCGCCTGCCGAGCGATTACGCCATCCAGCAATGCCCGATATGGCCGCATTTTACCTGCGGCATCAGGATAGTGCCGGGCGATTGCATAGTCCGCTAGCCTGCGTATCCCCCTGGTGTCACCCTGAGCGTCGAAGTACTGGAAGGTGCCCACGCGGAGGTGACTCGCCGCGACTCGGGTTAGAATGGCTCCGGGCAAGACCGTTTCGCGAAGCACCCGTTCGCCGGTGGTGACGGCGGCCAGGGCACGGGTGGTCGGCACGCCCAGCGCCGCCATTGCTTCACTCACGATGTACTCGCGCAGGACCGGACCGAGCGCGGCTCTGCCGTCGCCACGGCGGGAGAAGGGAGTTGGACCTGAGCCCTTGAGCTGGATGTCGTAGCGGACGCCGTCAGGCCCCATCACCTCCCCTAGCAAGTTGGCACGGCCATCGCCGAGCTGCGGCACGAAGTATCCGAACTGGTGTCCGGCATAGGCGAGTGCCAGGGGTTCGGACCCCTCGGCGACTCGGTTGCCTGCCAGGATTTGCACTCCTTGTTCGCTCGCCAGCGCGTGCGGGTCGAGCTCAAGGCTCCGGGCCAGTCCCAGATTCAGCTTTACAAGGCGCGGGGTCGCTACCGGTGTCGGATTTACTCGGGCGTAGAAACGCTCCGGTAATCTCGCATAGGTGTTATCGAAGCCGAGACGGACGGCCTGGCGGTCGGAGGTGTCGGGTAACGGCATTGAGGGAAGATCTGGTGAACTCATGATCTATTAGATGTTGGCATGTTGTATTCGCTCCGGCTTAGGTCCATGATTGCTATTTTCATACAGATGCCGTAGCAACGGCGGCCCATGTGGGCTCTGAGCGTTACGAAGCTGATGTCGGCGACGGCGGATCAGACCTCCGTCGCCCCTTTCTCGCCCTCAGGCCGCTAATACCTTCAAAGCGAAAAGGGAACTGCTGTCCCCTGATTTTGCGAAGCCTGGTGATGACCGATTGAAATGGAACGGGGCCGATCTCGGAAGCTTACGTCGACAAGGTCTTCGAAGACGATGAAGAACTGAGAAGGGCTGAAACAAGTGAGAACCAGTATCCGGTTCGAGACTGGTTAAAATGACCCCAAAATACGCGGGAAAGTTTTGTGACGTCGTTCGGTACGACCTCAGAGGCGGGATCGAACCGCCGCCGCCGGCCTTTTCAGGGCCGCCTAGCGACACAGCTAACTGGTCTGGAGTCAGCGCATATGCTTGATTCCGTTGGGCTTACGGGCTAGCGGTTTTGGGACGGTTATCGCTGTCCTCGCAGTTCAATGAGTGCATCGGCCTGTGGCTGTTGAAAAACTCGTTTTCTGCACAAACGGCTTAAAATCAGGTGATAGAAGATGTCTATCCGGGCTGAGAATCGCTTGTAGGGGCATTCTCGTGCGATGAATTTCTGCGGGTTCTCCGAGGATGAGTTTTTCAACAGCCACGCCTGAATGCGCCAATCGATATTTCACGGGAGCAGGATTAGGAAGCACAAGCCGACTTGTCGAGACTGATCTGTATCCTTCTTGCTACGTTTGGGGCCACGTTGTATTGGGCTCGCCCACCTTCACCGTATATGCGATCACAAACCGCATCGGCTCGGTTGCGCTGCCGTTGCGAACCACGCGATGAAAGCTCGCCTTGTCCTGGAAGCCCTGTCCAGCGATGATGATTTCCTCAGCATCATCATCGAACGCCGACACCATCGTGCCTTCCAGCACATACCCTATACCCGGAACAGGATGCGAATGGCCACTGCCGTCCGCCCCCGCCGGATACGTGATGAGGAACAGGCGCGTTTCCCAACCGGGCATGCCTTCGACGGCGGCTGTCCGCAACAGCTCGCGCGTAATCTCAGAGCTCATATAGTTCTCCTCGCATTTCATTGCCGACCCACGAGTACGTGGGTCGGCAATCTCCTTCGGTTTGATCAAAGCACGTTTACGCTAACGTTGACATTGTTACGTGTTGCGTTGGAATACGGGCAGATCTGGTGGGCAAGATCGACCACCTGCCGTGCCTGCGTTTGGTCGACATCAGGCAGACGAATCCCAAGTTCAGCAGTGATTCCGAACCCACCTTCCGAACGTGCTCCGATTCCAACAGTAGCTGTGACAGCAGCATCGGACGGGATCCTGACCTTCAGCTGTTGGCCGGCAACCTTAACTGCGCCCAGGAAACACGCTGCGTAACCCGCTGCGAAGAGTTGCTCAGGGTTCGTACCTTCGCCTCCCGGACCGCCGAGTTCCCTGGGAATGGCGAGCTGCAGATCGATCTTGCCATCCTCGGTGCGCGTTCTTCCATCCCTGCCTCCGATGGCGGTGGCTGAGGTCTTATATTTCACGTCGACAGACATACTGTTCTCCTTATTGTTATGCATGGTTTGGTTGAGCGACCGCTTCGCATTGGGTACCACATGCGAGGCAAATCAAAGACAGGCGCCGGGCCAGCCAGGTGTCAGTTGGCTTCTACGGTTGAAGGCTTCGAAAGTTTGCGCGTAAGCAGAATCCCTCCAATGAGGAAGTAAATCGCTCCGAATGTGGCGTAGCCTCCGACATCCTTGATGTGGCGCTTGTCATAGAGCCCACCCAGGAAGTACGCGACGCCCGCGATCATCGACTGTGCGCCGCTAAGGATCATCGCCCACTGGCCGCCCCCCAGCTGTTTCCGCCGAATCAGGCCGAGGATGAGTTGCAGCAGACCGGCACCGAAGGCCCAGACACCGAAGACCGCGACCGAGTAGATCGGCTGATGAAACACCGTTAGTCCGATGCCGATTGCGGCACCCACTCCCAGCAGCGCGTTGATGATTTGCGAGGTGCGTGCGCTACCCGATTTGCTTGAGGTATTGAGGTCGTACACAGTGCAGGCAACATCCCACAGCGGATAGAGGAGGAAGAGTACGGCGGCGATCTGGGGCTGTTTCATCGCAGTGGTGATGACGCTTGCCGCCCACACCACTTGAAAAGCGGTACGGACGAAGTAGAGGTTGCGTAAAGAACGTGTGGAGTCGAGTGATATGGTTTTCATGTTGTTTTTTTGTTCGCTATCTTCTAGTTGGTAGGTTGACTGGGTAGTCGAAGACTCAAGGTATCTGGGCCTCCATAGTTGGCTTATTGCTTTGCTGGGGAAATCCGGTTCAGTGCTGTTTGTGAGAGCAATCGGAAGACATCACAGTTGTTGGTCGCACGTGCAGAAAGCATCGCGCCGTGCAGCACAGCGATCAACATTTGCGCCTCGATCGCAGCGGTACCCTGGAGTTGTATCGCCCGCGCTTTCGTTCCAGCTTTGAGTGTTCTCTCAAACCACTCAGTAAGCATGGAGAAATGCAAACAAACTTCGGCTTGAATCTCTTCTGGGAGTGAAGGCATCTCGGCACCCAGAAGTGCGCCGATGCAAAAAGAGAGGGTGCGGCCTTCGATGCACTCTTCCCAATATTTGAAATAGCTCTTGATGCGTATCAAGGGGTTCGTGAGCTGAGCATCGAGCGCTTCCATGCCCTCTGAGATCCTGGTACGGTGGCGCCTTAAAACAGCGACAACGAGCCCGGCTTTGGTCGGGAAATGATGGTGAATGCTTGCCTTACGGATCTTTACAGTATCCGCAATATCGGCGTAGCTGAAGGCTGAGTACCCTCGGTCGATGAGGAGAGCGTTAGCCGCGTCAAGAATTCGATCTGCCGTTTCACCTTGCATACTTACTCAGACTACCAACTAGTAGAGTTGGATGCAGTTTTTTTCGCACTCCTGGATATGGCGGTCGTTTGAGCTGCGATAGGGAGGTTCCGACGCAGCCAGATGTGCTCGGGCAGGCGTGGTCGGGATTGATCGTGTAAACGCTCTTCCCGTGAGGAACGCTCCTGGATTGGTGCCAAATCGGCAAATCACTCATTGTTGGCGCATTGGTAAACTGAAGCTGACATATCAGGACCTGCTGGCCCGGAGATCTCACTTCAATTTTCACAAGCCGAACAACATAAGGGAGTTTTGCGCGTCTCTAACCTATAGCCGTACGGAGATGCGTGGGACGGCGGAGGGAATGCGTCTTCAAAATGTTGCAGCCGCTACAGCTCAAAGAAGTGTCGGCTCGCTACCCGAATGAAATCGCGGAGTTGCGGGACTTTCTCGTGAAAGCTGACTGCGTGCCGGGAACGGAGGAATCCCTCCATACCATCGCCGACCGGCTCCAGCGAGATCGCGCCTTTCATCGCGATCTGACCTTGCATCTTTGGGTCGTGATTCACCTCAGCAATCGAACCATCAGCTACGCCGACCTGCTTGGAATGTTGGCCATCGCAGCAGCCGGCGCCCACTTCGCGGCCCAGACGCATGAAGACGACGCACACGCGCTGCTTCGCTTTGTCATGGAAGCGCGGCACTCCCTCGATGGAACAGGCACGCAGGAGCATACTCCCGCGGTCTATCCGTCAGCGCCACTGGTTGAAGCCCAGCCACGGCCAGTTCTGCCCGAAGTCGTTCGTGAGCAGGAGATCCTTCCTTCGCAGACCCATCCTTCGCCCGCCGAGTTTCTATCGCGGGAGTCCGAGGAAGCCGGGGGCTCCCGGAGACGTCTTCTCTGGATTGCCGCCTGTGTTTTGATAACTTTTTCCATTGGACTGGCATTGCACTACCGCACCGCTCCGGATAAGGGCGCCTCGCCACCTCCGGCAGCCACCAATGCAATGGAAACCCCAGCTCCGGTGGCAAGTGAAGGAGATGCCGCGCCCAGCCTTCGCAGCGAAGCTACTCCTGCCGTAAACACCCATTCTGCAATCGAGAAACAAAGCGCGCACATGAAACCCCTCGCTCTCCAGGCACGGAACGCCTACGAGCCTTCCGCAACGAAGTCTTCCGTCCCCGGATATCCTCCGGCGTTACCGCCCGCCATCACCACTACCGTACTCTCGAAGGCTCCTCCGGTCGTCACCTCTCTCACTGCGCCAACTCCGCTTCCTCCAGCCAGAAGTCTTCCGGCAGTTCCCTCAACCACAGCTCTGAGATCTCCTTCCACTTCTGCGGACTCTTCTGCACCTGATCTCACGAATACTTTCCGGGGGGCATCGGTCCCCAGGCTTGTGCGCCGGTCCCCAGAAGAGCGGGCGGAGCTAACCGCAGATCGCCAACCCCCAGCGGCCACTCCGAACACGCCGTCTGGCACCGTCCGGGCCATCACGCTGGGAGTCAGTGCGTCCAGGGTTCTTTACAGTCCAACGCCGGCTTATCCCCCGGCTGCCTCCGCCGCGCATGTGCAGGGAGAAGTAAAGCTACAGGCCGACGTGGATCGTGACGGCAACGTCGCTTCCGTCCGCGTCATCAGTGGGCCGTCGCTTTTGCGGGAAGCAGCGCTCGATGCGGCACAGCGCTGGCGTTACCGTCCCAACATGGCGGCCGGTGAGCCAACCTCCATGAGCGCCATCACTGTCTTCGCATTCCAATTGCCATAACGGTCCGTGAGCATTGCCTCTGCGCTCAGCGGATCAGAAAAAGCCCATTTTTCCGTTCGGATGCTCGATTGGGCTGCGGGACGAGTCAAGTCGGAACCCAGCGAGAGCTTTGAAGAAAACATGGTACGGGATGGCTTGGCCAGCTCTCAATGCAACGATTCCCAGGCGGAGTTGTTCTTCGACGACTGCAAAGCTGCTTTGATAAAGCGGAGGCCCTCGACACCGTCGGTGCATGTGGGTAATAGAGTCGCTGTTGGGTTGGGCTGGCGGTCTTCCAGGCGCGCAGTGATGAGCTCCGCAAGGTCGCTATAGAGCGTCGCGAACGCTTCAAAGTATCCTTCCGGATGGCCCGCGGGTAGGCGGGACGCGGCAGCATTTGGCCCTCCTCCACCGCGGCTTAGGATCTGCGGCAATTGGTTCAGGGGCGTGTAGCGTGCATAGTTCGGATTCTCCTGGTTCCATTCGAGGGAACCAGTTTCACCATAGATCCGTAGGTTCAAATTGTTTTCGTTCCCGATGGCGATTTGTGACGACCACAGACTCGCTTTGGCTCCGCCTTCGAATCGAATCAGCGCCTGCACGTTGTCGTCCAAGCGGCGACCGGGGACAAAGGTCGTGAGTTCGGCCGAGATGGATTCCGGCTTCAACCCACTCACAAAACAAGCCAGGTGGTAGGCGTGGGTCGCGATATCCCCCAGGCACCCTGCCGGTCCACTCCGAATCGGATCAGTTCGCCATTCAGCTTGCTTGGATCCAGAATCTTCGAGGGCTGTTGCGAGCCAACCCTGGACGTACTCCAAATGCATCATCCGGACCTTACTGATGCCACCGCTCTGCACGATGGTTCGCATCTGGCGAATAATCGGGTAGCCCGAGTAGGTATGAGTCAGTCCAAAAACCAGTCCAAAACGGTCCACTTCAGCCGCAAGCCGCATGGCGTCATCCAGGCTTGTGGTCATGGGCTTTTCGCACATGACATTGATACCCGCAGTCAGAAATGTCTTTGCGATGCGGTAGTGCGTATCGTTCGGCGTGACGATCGCAACGACATCGATGCCCTCAGGATGTGTGGCTTCTGCCGCAGCCATCTCTTCAAAACCACTGTAGACCCTTTGAATGCCGAGTTCTGCCGCACACGAACGGCTCTTCTCTGGATTCGTCGAGAGGGCGCCGGCCACAAGCTCGAAGCGGTTATCGATGCGGGATGCCGTGCGGTGGACCTCTCCAATGAAGGCTCCAGGACCGCCTCCCACCATTCCGAGGCGAAGCTTACGACCAAGCTTTGCTGCCATTTATTTATCCTTTTTTAGTCCTAGAAGGCTATCGATCATCTTTTGATCGGTCGCAGCTCCGGCGAAGTCATCGAAGGCCTTATCTGCTGTCTCGATGATGTGACGCTGAATAAACGGCGCTCCCTCGCGAGCTCCTTGTTCAGAACTCTTGATGCAGCACTCCCACTCCATCACCGCCCAACCATCAAATCCATACTGAGTAAGCTTCGAGAATATGGCTCCAAAATTTACCTGCCCGTCGCCAAGGGAACGGAAGCGGCCTGCGCGATTGATCCACGACTGGAAGCCACCGTAGACACCTTGACGTCCTGAGGGACGGAACTCGGCATCTTTTACATGAAACATCTTGATACGGTCATGATAGAGGTCGATGTACTCGAGGTAGTCGAGTTGCTGAAGGATAAAGTGGCTGGGATCATAGAGCAGGTTGCAACGGGAATGACCTTTCACGCCGTCCAAAAACATCTCGAAAGAGGCTCCGTCATGAAGATCTTCTCCGGGGTGGATTTCGTAACAGAGATCAACGCCGTTTTCTTCAAAGACGTTCAGAATCGGAAGCCAGCGATCGGCAAGTTCCTGGAATGCCGTTTCGACCAACCCGCCTGGACGTTGCGGCCAAGGGTAAAGATAAGGCCAAGCCAGCGCGCCGGAAAAAGTAGCGTGGCGGTCAAGCCGAAGGTTACGGGAAGCTTTGGCGGCCATGTGGAGCTGGTCGACCGCCCATGCCGTTCGTGCAGCAGGTGCTCCGTGAACCGAGGTCGGCGCAAAGCTGTCAAAGAGGGAATCATAGGCAGGGTGAACGGCGACGAGTTGGCCTTGAAGATGCGTGGACAACTCGGTGAGTGCAAGCCCGTACGACGCGAGCGTCCCTCGCAGCTCGTCGCAATACGCAGAACTTTCAGCAGCGAGTTTCAGGTTAAAAAGCCGGCTGTCCCACGTGGGTATCTGAACGCCCTTGAAGCCAAGGCTGGCGGCCCACCGGCAAATATCATTGAACGAGTTATAGGGCGTCTGATCTCCAGCGAACTGTGCGAGGAAGATGCCAGGCCCCTTGATGGTCTTCATGCTTTGCTTCGTCTCCCAGAAAATCTATCTCTGTGGTGCGTTCGGCTGCGGTGCCACGCCTGCCGCGGGTGTTCCAGGACGTGGCGCGGGCGGCGAATCGAAAGTGTTCAGCCCTTTGCCATAGTTTGGATCTTTTGCCGCAAGGTCGGAACGATAACTTACCGAAGTTGCTGTCGGAAAAGAGGCAGGCACCGGCTGCGTCACCTTTCCGGTAGCTGCCCATTCGACGCCGCGCTGGAAGGTTACAACACCGTCGACAGAACTGAGCGCAATTACGTCGTGCCCGAAAGTAGTATGAAAGACACGTCCTTTTCCGTACTGCGAAACCATGAGCTGGGGTTCGTCAAAGCCTGTGCCGTGATTTGCCGGATCGGAGTAGGCAGTGGCGAGAACGGTCATCTTGCCCGGACCACGTAATTTTGAATAAAGCTCATCCCCCTGGTGCATCCACATCTTCGGCAGCCCCTTCATGATGGGATGATTGGGGTCGCGAACAACTACCTGGTAGGGAAGCCGCAGGCCGTGGTTACCAGCGTGGCCGGGAGTTTCATCCGATACCAGCTTGCCGTCTTTGTAATACCAATACGGCCCCGCGGTCTCGATGCGCCCACGCCAGCCGCCTATGCCGATCATTTCGTTGTATGCCTGCCACTTGGGGAAAGCATTGTCGGCAGCGTGTACCGTGACCAGAGCCCCACCGTTCTTCATGTACTTCTCGAACGAGTCCTTGAGGTCAGCAGGCCAGCGGTCGTCAGGGGCATCGTAGTTGAAGACCACGACCTGATATTTGCTCCAATCAGGATGAAACTGGGTAAAGTCGGCTCCCGCGGGCGGCGCGGTTAGCACTTCGGTGTCAAAGAGGCCGGTCTCATCAAGCTCAGCCTTCAGAACTGGAGTTTCTGCTTTCCAGTTGTGATAAGGCGCAGCACTCTCGCCATCCAAAATAAGTACGTGAATCGCCGGTACCGCTAAAGCCGCCGCTGCGTGAAAAGCCAGCAAACCAACAGCCAGAGTTGAGAGCCACTTCTTCATATTGTCTGCTTTCTTGACTTGCGCGCGACCAACTTGTTTCCGCGGACTCCGGAGGAAGTATCCATACGTAAAGTACTCTACCGCCGCTGGTCAGTACAACCTGGTGCCCATCCAGTTCGTAGGTGATTGTCCTTGTCACTGAGCTGCTATTGTCGGCATTCTTCAGCACGCAATGACAATCCCGTTTAAAGGGATTCCTCTACTCCGTGGCTGACTGACATCGCAACAGTTTGCGAAGCCGGCTTTGGTGCAAATAATTTTGGTGGGGCAGGATGAGGTCCTGGAGAGGGATTGATCTATGCAGCGAGTGCAGCGTTCAGATAGCGGGGGCTGCCTGGTCTTTGAGGCGTAAGGCTCCGAGGGCGAATTGGCCTTTGTGGATACGACGTAGTAGTCGATTCCGGCAATGGTGATGGCAGCATAATCGAAACGCTTGAATCCGACCATAGGTGAGGTTCTGGACTTGATCCCGCGATGATCCTGCTCAATTAGATTGTTCAGATATTTCGATGATCGCAGCCTGGTGTGCTTCCATACCTCGTTTTCGCTCGGCATCTCACGCACTGCGCGATGCGATGCGGCATAGCCATCCAGGGTGATGCGGAGGGGAGCACGTCCCTGGGTGCGGAGTATTGGCGATGGTTCGTAAATTACCAGCAGACGCTTGCATCAGGATTCCAGTCCGGGGCAAACTCATCTGCAGGATGCGATAGGAGAACGTCAGAATGAAACTCGATTTTACAGGTCTGACGGTTGCCATTGGTGGCGCCGCGTCCCCCATTGGGTATGCGATCGCCAGCGCGTTCGCCGAGTCCGGTGCCCGCGTTTTCTGCGCCGATCGCAGTGCTCTTCACACCTGGCCATCCTTGCCTGATGGCATTGAGAAGGCGTCCGTCGATCTGGGAGAGGCAGCTGCGGTTGAAACCTGGATGAGCAACATCGAGGCAAACGCCGGCGGTCCGGTCAATATCCTCGTCAACAATGCCGGCGGCGTCACCGGCCAGACTTCCACCTCGATCGAGTCGGTGAGCGACGAGGATTGGCAAAGCGTCATCAACGCAAACCTCACCACATGCTTCAATCTGAGCCGGGCAGTGGTGCCGGGCATGAAAAAGGCTGGCCGCGGCGTGATCGTCAATATCGGTTCGGGAGCATCGGAGCGCGCCTCGCTCACCGGTGTACAGGCCTATTGTGCGGCCAAGCATGCGGTTTTGGGCCTGACACGGCAATTGGCGCACGAACTGGGCCCGTTCGGCATCCGCGTCAATTGCATCGCTCCCGGCTTCATCGTGACCAATGCGGCGACGAACCGGCAGTGGAACGAGCTTGGCGATGCGGGACAACAGGCTCTCATCCGCTCGATCGCGTTGCGTCGGCTAGGCCAACCTGTTGATATTGCGAATGCCGTGCTCCTGATTGCTTCCGATTATGCGTCCTTCATTTCTGGAGAAATCATCGCTGTGAACGGTGGCCGTTGACGGTTGAAGGCATCGTCAGCTTCCCTAATCCTCGGTGTTTGTTGAAGCTTGAGTGGAGTGGTATAAACACAGAATACGTGCGAAAAATCTCAGCAGTGGACATGTCATGACGCCGACAGGCAGAGGTGTGTCTCCCAAAGTTGCCTTGGTAACTGGAGCTGCCCGCGGCATAGGGCGGATGTGCGCCCTTCGTCTGGCTGAAAAAGATTTTTCCATTGCCTTGGTCGACCTTCTGCTTCCAGAAATGGAGCAGGTCAAAGAAGAAATCGAGCGTCAAGGCGGACGAGCGATCTGTCTTCAGGCTGATGTCGCGGACCATTCGCGGGCGAAGGAAATTGTCAGCGAGGTCCAGACAAAACTCGGAAGAATCGATTTCCTGCTCAACAATGCAGGAAAGCCGATGCCAAAAGGCATACTCGATATCACCGAAGAAGAGTTCGATCGCACAATCGCCATCAATCTGAAGAGCTGCTTTAACTACATTCAGCCGACAGCGTCGCTTATGCGTGCTGCGGGCGAAGGACGCATTGTCTGCATGTCATCGCTCAACGCCTATTCCGGGGGCGTTACTGCTGCCGTCAGCCGTTTCGCATATGCTGCGGCAAAGGCAGGAATACTCGGGATGGTTCGGGCGCTCGCAAAGGAACTTGGTCCACAGATTCACGTCAACGCTATCTGTCCAGGTTTAATCGCGACCGAGGTCCCCAAGAATGAGGTGATCAATGCTCGAGGAGCCGAGATCGCGGAGAATGGCATCGCTCTCAAGCGAATCGGATGTACAGACGATGTGGCCCAATTGGTCACATTCCTCGCTACATCGGATCCTTGCTTCATCACCGGCCAGGCATTTGTAGTGGATGGTTTTCAGTTCCAGATGTGAGGCTTATGGACAGCGAAGCGAGAGATGAGAAACAACTGAAAATAGTGCGGCGGCGGGCAATCATCGCCTGTTTCGCCGGCAATCTGTTTGAGTTGTACGATTTTGTCGTTTTTGGTTTCTTCGCCATCCAGATCGGAAAAGCCGTCTTTCCATCGCATGATCCCATCACTTCACTTTTGGCCAGTTTCGCGACATACGGCACCGGTTTTCTTACGCGGCCAATCGGCGCGCTCGTTTTAGGAAGCTACGGTGACCGGCGAGGACGCAAGATCGCGCTTTCTCTGACCATCACCCTAATGGCGCTGGCCACTGGACTGACCGGCCTTGTTCCTACGTATGCTCGCGCGGGTATCTGGTCGCCAATCCTGCTTGTTTTATTGCGGTTGTTGCAAGGCTTCTCTACCGGAGGCGAGTGGGGCGGTGCAACGACTTTTATGGTGGAATATGCGCCAGCCGGCCGGCGCGGCTTTTTTGGAAGTTTGCAGCAGACCAGCACAGCAGCCGCGCAGTTATTGGCAATCTGCAGCGCACTCGCATTGAATCGCTGGATGCCTAAAGGCGCCTTGGATAGTTGGGGTTGGCGATTACCCTTTCTGCTGGGTTTTGTGATGGCCCCCTTGGGTTACTATCTCAGGTCGCGGGTCGCGGAAACACCAGCATTCAAACGAACTGAAGCCGCTAGCGGTTTAGCAGCCTCTCCGTTGAGGGTGGTTTTCACAAAATATCGCCGCGGCCTAGTTACCTGTTTCGGGATAACGACCATCTGGACTGTGGCAAGCTATGTCTTTATCACCTTCATGGCAACATATGCGGCACAGTCCCTTCATTTATCCGCGACCGTAGCATTGGAGGCCGTTGTCGTGGCTGTGTTGGCTAATTTGTTTCTCGTCCCAATCAGCGGAATTTTGTCCGACAAGATCGGACCGGCACCGATCTTTCTAGCTGCGGCTGTTGGATATTTGGTTTTGAGTGTACCGTTTTTCATGTACATCGCGTCTGCCAGAACGTTCACATCGGTAGCGTTGGTTAGCCTAATAGCCGGCGCGTTTTACGGCATGATGAATGGCTCCGCGCCATCCATGCTTTCTGAACTTTTTCCGACGAATGTGCGCTATACCGCTCTATCAGTGGGCTATAGCAGTGGTGTCATGATCTTTGGTGGGTTTGCGCCTTTTATATGTACATGGCTCGTGAAAGCCACAGGTTCAGCCACAGGACCGGGCTATTATCCAACCGTATGTGCTGCGATCGGTGTGTCGTCGCTTTTTGCCGCGCGGAAAACCTTGTTCAAACGCCCCATAACCTTGCCAAAATGAGGAATCTGCTGACATGGTCGTAACAGATAGCGGCTCCCAGAACCCCTGGGAATGGCCCGAAACTGTTTGGCGTAAGCTTGCGAGGCGCGTTAGCGCTGGCCCTGCGCTCGTCCCCAGGGTGTGGCCTGGCGACGCTCCGTTTGCCGTTGCCCTCTCGTTTGATAGCGACCATGAGACCAATGAGCTCAGAAACGGCGGCAAGTCGATTAGCAAGCTCAGCATCGGTGAGTATGGCGCTCGTCGGGGTATCGTCCGGATCACAGAAATTCTGGAGAAGGCCAACGTCCCGGCTTCATTCTTTGTTCCGGCCGTGTCCGCGCTTCTCCACCCGGAGCAGCAGGCACTTGCCGTCCTCAACGGACACGAGGTAGCGCTGCATGGCTGGATTCATGAATTGAATACAAAACTGCCGCCCGATGCCGAGCGCGATTTGATGATGCGATCTGCCGATGTCCTGGAAAAGATCACCGGATCGCGGCCTCGCGGCGTCCGGACGGCTTCATGGGATTTTTCCGACGATACCCTGCGCATCGCCGCGGAGATGGGTCTTCTCTACGACAGCTCCTTGATGGCGGACGACGATTGCTACGAGTTGTTGCTCGACGGAAAGCCCACGGGTGTTGTCGAGCTGCCGGTGCAATGGGTACGCGATGACGCGGTTTATTTCGGGATGGATCGATTTACAGGGCTTCGGCCTTACACACCGCCGCGAAATGTCGCTGATATTTTCCTCGCTGAATTAGAGCTTGCCTGCCAGGAGCATGGCATTTTCCAGTTGACGATGCACCCGCACATCATCGGCGTACGATCGCGTATTTGGATATTGAAGGAAGTCATAGACCGCGCAAAAGAGCTCGGCGCGTGGTTCGGCACGCACGCCCAGATCGTCGAGTACGTTAAAGAAAATGCTTCTCGGTCGGCGGATTGAGCGAAAAGTTTCGCGAATTCGGGAATATGGATAGCAACTTGAAGCCGCTCACTATCGTTGGCATCGCCGGCGATGTCCGAGCGCGTGGTCTGGACTTCCCACCGAGTCCGATCATTTACGTTGACTATCGCCAGCGCGGAATGAATGGCAATTCAACGCCTGCCATCGTCATTCGGAGCACCGAATCGGCACGCGGCATTGTTTCCGCTGCATGTGGTATCTTTCACGATCTCGCTCCGGACGTCCCCGTCAAATTCTCCACCTTCGCGGACGACATGGGCGGCTGGCTTGCGGATCGCCGTTTTTCTGCTTTTTCTTGTGGGACTATTCGCCGCCGTTGCCCTCATTCTTGCTGCCGTCAGCCTCTACGGAGTCGTGTCCTTTTTTGTGGCACTCCGCACACAGGAGGTAGGCGTCCGTATAACGCATCCGACATAAGTACTTCGACGCTGTGGCCTTTACGATGAATGCGCCGGGCATACCTGGGCTACGCGAAGAAGCGGCCGATCACCGAGTCGAAAGCGTTTTTGTTCCACCTGTCTGAAAGTTATGCGAGGAGCCATGGCAGCCGGCACCAAAGAAGCAGAACCCCGCAATCGTGAGGATTAGCAACCTTTTGAGCCATGTGAGAGAAATTTGCACATTTCTCCATACCCATACGTTTCCTCCGAAATTCCGTAAAGAACGTTTCGATCGAAAGCTGAGTTTCGGACCCGTTTATTAGTTTTTGGCTTGCCGACTGACATCTTGGCTAGATTCGACATCAAAGGATGTGAACCACTCCAAAGGATGAATCCACTGATGAATAGATATCTGGTCGTCGCAGCTCTCCTCTTTTCCGTGTCGGTCGCGGCTTCTGCTCAGGAAGACAGCATGGGCAAGCTCAATCACCGCATCAACTCGGCTCATGAAGTTCTTCATGCATTAATGGACACGCCCGACAAAGGGATTCCTCTCGACATCGCCGCCAAAGCGCAATGTATCGCCGTTGTGCCGAGTTTTAAGAAAGGTGCTTTTGTTGTAGGTGCCGAATATGGGCAGGGTGTTGCAACCTGTCGTACAGCACGTGGATGGAGTGCACCTGTTTTTATCCAACTCGAAGGTGCAAGTTTCGGCTTTCAGATCGGTGGGCAGTCCACGGATCTCGTCCTCGTGGGAGTTTCTCATCACAGCCTCGACGATTTGCTCAAAGACAAAGTTAAGCTGGGCGCCGATGCTGCCGTATCCGCAGGACCGGTCGGTCGTAACTCCCAGGCCGCAACTACTGAGCTCGCTAACGCTGAGTTCCTCACCTACTCGCGCAGCAAAGGGCTATTTGCGGGGATCGATTTAAACGGAGACGTTGTCCATCAGAACACGGCAGACACCAACTCCTTTTACGGCAAAGATATTCCTTATAAAGTGATCCTCGGTGGTAGAGTCCCAACGCCGCCTAGCGCAGCCCACTTTGTTAGAACCGTCAATGAACTCTTTAGACGCGGGAGAATTCGCGAATCCCATTAGCATGTAGCAAGACCTCAGGATCATTTCTTGAAGCCTCCTCGTCGCACATCGAGGAGGATTTCTCGAGGTCATGCTTATCTAAACGTCTTATAAACAGTCGTTTAGGTGAGCATGTGAATGTTGAACCTTAATGCGATTAGCTAATTTGGTTCTTGAAAGGCGGGCGCACAAAAAGCCAAAAAAACCGAGATCTATCGGCTTCTTGCGAGACCACGGAGCTACGGCATCGGTGAATCGCGCGTGTGTACCGAGGCGCTCACTCAGATATCGCCGGTTCCGTTGA
>Ga0302315_10000568_pt1 | contig 40877 bp, 43 predicted proteins | sample III_Palsa_N3_1_FD_200532 | JGI IMG/M metagenome (GOLD analysis project Ga0302315, IMG submission 200532) | Peat permafrost microbial communities from Stordalen Mire near Abisko, Sweden - III_Palsa_N3_1 | ecosystem: Environmental > Terrestrial > Soil > Palsa > Peat permafrost | place: Sweden...
CGTCGGCGATAGCGTCGTGGTCGGCGGCCAGCACCAGGACCGGCGCGGCGATCGCCTCCAGGGCCTCCGGCTTGATATGCGGCTCGTCCCGGTCCAGGGCGTCGACCCGGTCGGGCCGCGTCGGGACATGGGCCGGATCGGCTTTGCGCGGGGGGCCGAGCAGCTTGAGGAACTGGGGCGCGAGGCCCTCCGGGTCCAGGTTAGCGGCCATGGCGGCGACCTTGGTCACCTTGTCCGGATGGCGCATGGCCAGCAGCAGGGCCTCAATGGCGCCGTCGCTCCAGCCCAAGACCAGCGCCGGCCCGGCGTGCAGGTAATCGAGCAGGGCGACCTGGTCGTCGGCCATCGCCTCGAAGGTCAGGGCGTCCTTGGCGTCGCCCGAGCGGCCGTGGTCGCGGCTGTCCATGGCGATGACCTAGTAGTGCTGGCTGAAGTAGGCGATCTGGTGCTTCATCGACCAGATGTTGGCGCCGTTGCCATGGATCAACAGCAGCGGCGGCCCCTGGCCATAGACCTCGTAATAGAGCCTCACCCCGTCGTGCTCGAAATAGGCCCCGGCGGCCGGGTTGGAGCCATAGACGGAGGCGTGAGGCGGCGGCGACTCCGCGGCCAGGACCGAGACCGGCGCAAGGACGAGCGCCAGCGCGAACAACGCAACCTTACCGAAAGCCATAATCCCCGCTCCCCAGCGTCAAGACGTCCGCGACGCCAGCCCTTCCTATGCCTTCGGAAACACCCCCGCCCGCGTGAGCGCGCTCGGCGGGGCCTTGCCGAGCTTCTCCGCTACCCAGCGGCCCGTCTCGATCAGCTTGCCCAGGTCCAGACCCGTCTCCACCCCTGCGCGGTCCAGCATATAGACCAGGTCCTCGGTGGCGATGTTGCCGGTGGCGTCTGGCGCGAAGGGGCAGCCGCCGATGCCGCCGCAGCTGGCGTCCAGCACGTCCACGTCGCCCTCCAGGCCGGCATAGGCGTTGGCCAAACCGGTGTTGCGGGTGTTGTGGAAGTGTAGCCGCAAGCGTGCATCCGGCGCGGCCTTGCGCACCGCCTCCAGCCGCTTGCGCACCGTCCAGGGGTCGGCGACCCCAATGGTGTCGCCCAGCGCAATCTCGCCGATTCCGGCCGCCGCCGCCTCGCGAGCGATGGCGACCACTTGGTCTTCGGACACCTCGCCGTCGAAGGGACAGCCGAAAGCCACCGAAATGGTCATGGACAGGGGCGGGCCGCCCTCCGCCGCCTGGCGCGCGGCGATGGCGGCCATGGCCTGGACCTGTTCGGTGACATTGGCGCCCTGGTTGCGGATGCCGAAGCCGTCGGAGGCGCAGACCACCACATTGGCCTCGTCTACGCCTGCGGCCACCGCCCGGTCCCAGCCCCGCTCGTTCAGCACCAGGCCGATCCGCGAGCGGCCGGCCACATGCGGCAGGGCGGCCATGATCTCCTCGGCCCCGGCCATCTGCGGCACCCGTTTGGGATTGACGAAGGACACCGCCTCGACGCGCCGCACGCCGCAGGCCTCCATCCGGGCGATGAAGTCCACCCGCGCCTCGACGCTGAGGATGGCGGCCTCATTCTGCAGCCCATCGCGGGCGCCGACATCGACGATTTCAATGCTGGATTTCACTGCGCCACGCCAATCCGAGTATCCATTTGCAGCAGGGTGATAGCACGAAACCTCACAGGTCCGCGTTTCCGGCAGACCGGACGATCACCGCGATTATCTTGGCGCCGCGACATTTCAGCGCAGCAAAAAGACGCGTATGGTGGGCCGTTGGCGCCAAGCGTTGGGTGAGACATGGCGAGCGTGCTGGTTGTCGAAGATGAGGCCTTTACCGCCTTGGCGCTCGTCGATGAACTGTCCGACCTTGGGCATACCGTCCGCGACGCGGTGGACGGCGAAGAGGCGATCGGGGTGCTGCAAACCTTCTCGCCGGACATTCTGGTCACCGACTTCATGATGCCCAAGATGGGGGGCGACGGCCTGATCCGCTATATCCGCGCCCGCGCCTGTCCGAAGATCCCGGTGGTGCTGATCAGCGGTCTGCCGGAAGCCCGGCTGCCGGCCGACATCGGCTATGACGCCTATCTCGGCAAACCCCTGGACGAGGGCGCCCTGGCTCAGATCATCGATCGCCTGATCGCCAAGTATCGCGTCTGACGCGCGGCGCTTTGTGCAATTTGGTTAAACTGGGCTAGGCTTTAAGCTTGGCGTCTGTGATGGACGCCTTGAGGGGGGCTTTTAAGCATGTTCGCTGCGTTTCCGCTGCTCGCCCTGCCGGTGCTGGCCTACAACCTGCTGGTCCTCGCCGTGGGCGGCGGCTTTGGCGGCGACGGCGCGCCAGAGCGGATGTCGGCGCAGCTTTTCACCATCCGCACCGCCTCCAGAGCCCAGTGGCCGGTAAGCCTTGCCGACCTGCTGTTGGCCGGCGCCCTGGTGGTGCTGTTCATCGAGTTGTTGAAATCCACCACCAGCCGTCAGATCGCGATCATCAACCACTCGCTGTCGATGATCCTGTTCATCGCCTGCCTGGTCGAGTTCCTGCTGTTCCCGGCCTTTGCGACCTCGGCCTTCTTCCTGCTCACCCTGATGGTGCTGCTGGACGTGCTGGCCGGCTTTATCGTCACCATCGTCGCCTCGCGCCGCGAGATCGACTTCCGCGACAACTGATCGGCGAGACGCCTCAGGTCCGGCCCGATCAGGTAAGGGCGGTGAAGATCAGGGTCACGACCGCCAGGTCGAGGGCTTTGACGACGAACGAGGCCAGGACGGACATGGGCGGCTTCCGGTAAGCGGGCGATACGAGCCTTGAAGGCAAGCAAGTCCCGGGCCAGCCGTGAGGGTGAGATGGCGCTATTTTTCGACGCCGAATGGTTCAACGCCCGACTGGACGAAAGGCTGTTGAGCCGTGAAGCGCTGGCCGCCGCCAGCGGCATGAGCCCGGCCGACCTGGCCTTGGTGTTCAAGGATCAGCGCGAGCTGTCCGCCGCGGAAGTCGCGGTCTTCGCCGAAATGCTGGGCGTCAGCGCGGCGGATGTGGCCAAACACGCTGGCGTCTCGACTCCGAATCCGGACGCACCTGGCCTGGAGGATCGGATCGCGCGGCTGGAAGCCAGGGTCGCCAGCCTTGAGGCGCATCTGAAAGACCGGCCCGGATCATAGGCGCCTTGGCGGCGCCGCGCTGGGCTGGCCGCCAAGGCGGTAAATGGCCCAGATCGGCAGGATGGCGACAGCCGGAGCCATCAGGATGGCGGCGCTGATCAGCATGGCGGCGCGCAGATCGGCGACGAACAGGCTGCAGGCCACGGTGACGAGACCGCAGACGGTCATCACCCAGCCGCAGGTGCGCATCATCTTGCCCCAGTCATAGGGCTCCTGTCCGCCACGGAACGGGCTGAGCAGCTTGGGCAGGCTGTTGCCGACCCAGGCGAGCAACAGCCCGCCGGCCGCGACCCAGAACCTTGGGATCAGGTGGTGCGGATCAGGCAAGCCGGCCCAATGGGGTCCGCGCATGGCCTGGGCGACCCAAGGCAGATCGCGCCTATGCCATTGCAGCACCAGGGCCGCCGTTATCCAGGCCTGGCCAAACGTCATGAACAATGTGGCCACCATTCCAACCCGCGTCCCCCATGGGACGCGGTCGGGAGGAACCTCGCGGTCCCCGCTCGCCCACCGCTGCAGCGCGCGGCCGGTGGGGGTGAGCGCCAAGATGAAGAACAGGATACCCAAGGGGACCAGCCCCCAGACATCGGCGATCAGAAAGACGAAGCCCGGCGCGTGAGCTTCCGCATAGGGAAGCACCGTTTTCGGCATGTTGAAGAAGCCGAACAGGGCCACACCGACCGTCCACATCAGGAGGGCGATGAGAAAGGCGAAAAATTTGGGCTTGGTCATGATGGCTTTCCCAAGGGTTCGCTCGAGGCCGATTGGCTGGAGGCGGCGCCGAGCTCATGGCCCAGCCCCATCGCCTCGGCGAAGGAGAGCATGGCGTCCTCCAGCACCGACAGTTTCAGGCGGTAGACGATGGTCTTGCCGATCTTTTCCCCGTCGATCAGTTCCGCTTCGCGCAGGATGGCGAAGTGGGCCGACATGGTCGGCTTGGAGACCTTGAAGTGGGCGGCGATCTCGCCTGCCGTCATCGGCCGGCGGCGCAGCAGCTGCAGCACCGTCCGGCGGGTTGGATCGGCCAAGGCTTTGAAGACCAGGTTCATAGGACGATAATTAGCTAATCATCTAAATGAGTCAAGCCATGGCAGTCGGGAGGACCTGCCTTCGCACACCCACCCGCTGGCGCCGCCCGCCGGATTAGGCCAACTTGGCCATATTGAACGACACGTATCAGGGCATTTGAATCGATGACGGATTTAAGCGATCCCGCTTTGGACGCAGAGGCCATGGCCTTGCTCGAGGAAGCCGCCAAGCCCAAACGCCGGGTGCGGCCGAGACTGGCCCGCAGGCTGGCCGACGCCCAGGACCTTGAAGTCGACACCCCCAATGGCCCGGTGATGGCCTGGCGGCTGGGCGACGGCCCCGCCACCCTGCTGGTGCATGGCTGGGAGGACGACAACGCCCTGTGGAGCCCGATGATCGACGCCTGCACGGACATCTTCCGCGCGGTGGTGGTGCTCGACCTGCCCGGTCATGGTTTTTCGCCGTCGGAGGCTCACTCGGTCGACGCGGCCGGCGAGGCTGTCATGGCGGTGGCCAAGGCGCTGGGGCCGATCGATTCCGTGATCGCCCACTCCTTCGGCTGCCCCGCCGCCATCTACGCCCTGGCACACGGCTTGACCGTCAATAGGGCGGTGATGATCGCCTCGCCCATGCCGCGCACCAAGGGGCGGGACGACGAGAGCTGGAACAGGCGCTGGAAGGATAGGCAGCTGGAGCGCGGCGCCGATCCGGAGGTGGTCGACCGCGCCGCCGAACTCATGGCCGCCGAATGGCAGGGCCGCGCCGGCGGCCAGGCCCTGGTCGAGGCGGAAATCCCCGCCATGACCGCCAAGGCGCTGATCCTGCATTCCATGGACGACGAGGTCTGCCCCTTCGCCAATTCCCAGGAAATGGCCGCCCGCTGGCCGGGGTCGGAGCTGTTCCCGATGGATGGTCTCGGCCACCGCCTGATCGCCCAGGACCCCGAGGTGATCGCCCGGGCCATCGCCTTCGTGGACGATTTCGGGTGACACAAAGCGCTCATCCCCGCGGGTGTTTTTATGTCTGAAACCACCGTCTTCAAACGCCGCCACATGACCGCGGCTGTGGTTGGCAATGCGTTGGAATGTTACGATTTTCTGACCTACGCCTTCTTCGCGGCGGCGATCGGCCACGCCTTTTTTCCGGCCAAGACGCCCTTCATCAGCCTCATGATCTCGCTGTCGACCTTCGGCGCGGGCTTCCTGACCCGCCCCCTCGGCGCCCTGCTGCTGGGCCTGATGGCCGACAAGGCCGGGCGCAAGCCGGCGATGATGCTGTCCTTCACGCTCATGGGCGTCACCATGCTGATGATGGCCCTGACGCCGACCTACGCTCAGATCGGCTGGGTCGCGCCAGTGATCGTGGTCGCCACCCGGCTGCTCCAGGGCCTGTCGGTGGGCGGCGAGATCGGCGTCGCCACCACCTATCTGGTCGAGGCCGCCCCGCCTGGCCGGCGCGGTTTTACCGGCGCCTGGCAGTACGCCACCCAGGGCGTAGCGACCCTGGTCGCCGGTATGCTCGGCCTGGGCCTGACCCACGCGCTGGGAACCGCAGCCGTCACCGACTGGGGCTGGCGGATCGCCTTCCTGGCTGGCGCGATCTTGTTGCCCATCGGCATCCTGATCCGCCGCGACCTGCCCGAGACCCTGCACGAGGCCGAGCCTCACAATGATCTCCATGTCGGCCCCACCCGCACCCAATGGCGGGTGATCATCCTGGGCATGATGATCGTCGTCTCCTCGACGGTGCAATTCTACATCCTGAACTTCATGACCACCTACGCCGGCTCGGTCCTGCATATGAAGGCGAACATTTCCTTCGCCGCGCCGGTGGTGAACGGCCTGTCGACCATCGTCTTCAGCCTTGGCGCCGGCGCCCTGTCGGACCGGTTCGGCCGCAAGCCGCTGATGCTGTGGCCACGCGTGCTGCTGATGCTCGCCACCTGGCCGGCCTTCGCCTTCGCCGCCGCCCATCGCGACGCGCCAAGCCTGTTGCTGGCCACCCTGGTGCTCAGCGCCCTCGGTCAGGCGGCCGCGGCGGCGGGACTGGTGAGCGTGACCGAGTCCCTGTCCAAGCCGGTGCGCGGGACCTCGCTGGCCATGCTCTACGCCTGTGCGGTGGCGGTGATGGGCGGGATCACCCAGCCCATGGTGACCTGGCTGATCCACCAGACCGGCGACGTCCTCTGGCCCGCCTGGTGGCTGATCGCGGCGTCCGCGGTAGGGGTCGTGGCGGCGTTGCTGATGCGCGAGACGGCGCCGGCGGTGACGTAAGCAAGGATTCAACCACGGAGCACACGAAGGGCGCGGAGGGAGCACAACCCGGTAGCACAGTGATCAATTGATCGCGGGCGAAGCCCGCATTCGATCACCATCACCGGAGTGCGTGACCGACCTGAACTCCGTGCCCTTCGTGTGCTCCGTGGTTGATCTTTCTTCCTTCGATCGGCCAGCCTAGAGCGAATCCACCAGCACCACTTCTGCGTCATCGATCGCCTGGATGGTCAGCTTGGCTTCATCCGCCGCGGCGGCGCCGTCGCGCGGGCCGAGGCGCAGCCCATTCACGTCCACCGTGCCCACAGCCGACACCAGATAGGCCCGACGGCCCGGCTCGATGTCGTAGGTCAGGCTCTCGCCAGCCTTGATCGTCGCGCCCACCACCCGCGCGTCGGCGCGGATCTGCAAGGCGTCTTCGTCGCCGGGACGACCCGACGCCAGGGTCACGAACTTGCCCGAGCGGTCGCCTTTCGGGAACGGCTTGGCGCCCCAGGAGGGCGCGCCGCCGCGCGCATCCGGCTCGATCCAGATCTGGAACAGCCGCGTCAACTCGGATTCCAGATTGTACTCGGCGTGCCGCACGCCCGTGCCCGCCGACATCACCTGCACATCGCCCGCGCCCGTGCGGCCAGTGTTGCCCAGGCTGTCCTGGTGGGTGATGGCGCCGTCGCGGACATAGGTGATGATCTCCATGTCCTCGTGCGGGTGCGGCGGAAAGCCCGACTGCGGCGCGATCTCGTCATCGTTCCAGACGCGCAGCGCGCCCCAGCTCATCCGGCGCGGGTCGTAGTAGTTGGCGAAGGAGAAATGGTGCTTGGCTTTCAGCCAGCCATGATCGGCGCCGCCGAGTTTGGCGAAAGGTCTGGCTTCGATCATGGCGCGGTCTCCTTTTGATTGGGCGCGGCGTTAGATAGGAAGGCTCTATAGGATTCGCTATGACCGCCCGCCGGGCGGTCATCTCGGGGGTAGCAAACGTTGACGACTGACGTGGCCACGGCCGGCAAGCACTCCGAGACCGGTTTCTGGTCCGTGTTCCGCGTCTCCAGCGGCAACTTCCTGGAGATGTATGACTTCATGGTGTTCGGCTACTACGCCGAAGCCATCGGCGCCGCCTTCTTCCCGACCGGCGACCCCGTCACCCGGCTTTTGCTCGCCTTCATGACCTTCGGCGCCGGGTTTTTGATGCGGCCGCTAGGGGCTGTGATCCTCGGCGCCTATGCCGACAAGCACGGCCGCCGCGCGGGCCTGTTGCTGACGCTGACCTTGATGGCGGTGGGTGTCGTCTCCCTGGCGCTGACGCCGGACTACAAGACCATTGGCGTCGCCGCGCCGCTGATCGTGCTGGCCGGCCGGCTGCTGCAGGGCTTTTCCGCCGGCATGGAGCTGGGCGGAGTGTCGGTCTATCTGTCCGAGATCGCGCCGCCGGGGCGCAAGGGCTTCTACGTCGCCTGGCAGTCGGCCAGCCAGCAGGTGGCTGTGGTGGTCGCGGCCATTATTGGGCTGACGCTCAATCACCTGCTGGGCAAGGGCGAGATGAACGCCTGGGGCTGGCGCATTCCGCTGCTGATCGGCTGCCTGATCGCGCCGGCGCTATTCCTGATGCGCCGCCACATGCAGGAGACCGAGGCCTTCTCGAAACAGACCCATCGTCCCGAACTGGCGGAGGTCTGGCGCTCGCTGATGACCCACGCCCGCATCGTCGGCATCGGCCTGATGCTGGTCACCATGACCACAGTCTCCTTCTACATGATCACCGCCTACACCCCGACCTTCGGCACAGCGGTGCTGAAACTGTCGTCCACGGCAGCCTTCACGGTGACCATGTGCGTGGGCCTGTCGAACCTGATCCTGCTGCCAGTGATGGGCGCCGTGTCGGATCGGGTGGGGCGCAAGCCGTTGCTCTATGCCTGCACGCTACTGATGCTGGTCACAGCCTATCCAGCGATGCGCTGGCTTGTCGGCGCGCCCTCGTTCGGGAGGCTGCTGACGGTCGAGCTTTGGCTGTCGGTGCTCTACGCCAGTTACAATGGCGCCATGGTGGTCTTCCTCACCGAGATGATCCCGGTGAAGCTGCGCGCCGCCGGCTTCTCATTGGCCTACAGCCTGGCTGCCGCCCTGTTCGGCGGCTTTTCGCCCGCCATCGCCACCTGGCTGATCAAGCACACAGGCGACAAGGCCATGCCGGGGGCCTGGCTGTCGTTCGCGGCGGCGATGGGGTTGGCTGCGGCGCTGATGGCGCGGGCGCATGAAGAAGCGGAAAACGCTTAGTTAGGATCGCGCCTTTGGTCGAAATTGCGTCTGGGCTTTTACGCTTCGGAATGCTCAGAATGAGCCCTGTAGCCCATCGCTATTAGGTCGGCACAGTCGGCCCACCCTTTGTCGAACGCCTCGCGTTCTTGGTGCGAGTGGTACGCCGGCCTCGTATGGCGCAACCCTCCATAGCTGGCCACCGACCAGCCGTTCTCATAGGCACGCTTTTTATGTTTGTCCCTCGGAGGCATGTTGAACATTGCTTGGCAGCTCCATGCTTTGTGGGACCATACCCTCCCTTTCGGCAAAGAGACGGGGGCTTAAACCCCTGGAGGCGAGTCTGCTCTGGCGTCCATCGAAGTCAAGGATCGGCCAAGGGCCGACCGCGTCGCGGCGCGGTGTAGCCGCGTCCTTGAGTTCGACGGACGCCAGAGCTCCAATCTCACCAGGACTTTAAGCTGCTCCAACAACGCTTGCCGCCTTGCTGTTCGGGCAAGACGGGCGGATCATTTCGGGGTGCACGAGGAGCGCAGCCGTGACCAACAACGCGGATAAGCAAGCGGCCGAAACCCAAGCCTTGCTGAAAATTCTCGAACTCGGAGAACAGCAGGTCAAGGACGGAAAGACACGTCCGATCGCCGAGGTGGCACGGCGACTTCGCGCCAAGTTTCGATTGAGCGGGCCTACTCCGCAGCCGCCTTGCTGACCCCGAACTTCGGGGCCAGTTCGCCGGCCGCATAGCGCTTGGCCATGGCGGACAGCGGGACCACCTTGATCTGGCCCGCATGACCGGCCGTGCCGAACTCTTCGAACCGCTGCTTGCAGACCGCGCGCATGGCGTCCATGGCGGGCTTGAGGTATTTGCGCGGATCGAACTCGCCGGGGTTCTCGGTCAGGACGCGGCGGATCTGGCCGGTCATCGCCATCCGGTTGTCGGTGTCGATGTTGATCTTGCGCACGCCGTGCTTGATGCCGCGCTGGATCTCTTCCACCGGCACGCCCCAGGTCTGGGGCATCTCGCCGCCGTACTGGTTGATGATGTCCTGCAGGTCCTGCGGCACCGAGGACGAGCCGTGCATCACCAGGTGGGTGTTGGGCAGGCGGCGGTGGATTTCCTCGATCACCCCCATGGCCAGGATGTCGCCATCCGGCTTGCGGGTGAATTTGTAGGCGCCGTGGCTGGTGCCCATGGCGATGGCCAAGGCGTCGACCTGGGTCTTCTGCACGAAGTCCACCGCCTGGTCGGGGTCGGTCAGCAACTGGTCGTGGCTGAGCTTGCCCTCGAAGCCGTGGCCGTCTTCCTTTTCGCCCTCGCCGGATTCCAGCGAGCCGAGCACGCCCAGCTCGCCCTCAACCGAGGCGCCGACCCAGTGGGCCATCTCGGAGACCTTGCGGGTGATTTCGACGTTGTACTCATAGTCGGCGACGGTCTTGGCGTCGGCCTTCAGCGAGCCATCCATCATCACCGAGGTGAAGCCGTGCTGGATCGCGGAGGCGCAGGTGGCTTCGCTGTTGCCGTGGTCCTGGTGCATGCAGACCGGGATGTGCGGGTAGATGTCGACCAGGGCGTCGATCATCCGCGCCAGCATGATGTCGTTGGCGTAGCTGCGGGCGCCGCGGCTGGCCTGGATGATCACCGGCGAACTCGTGGAGTCGGCGGCCTCCATGATGGCGAGCCCCTGCTCCATGTTGTTGATGTTGAACGCCGGGACCGCGTAGCCGTACTCGGCGGCATGGTCGAGCAGCTGTCTCAGGGTGATACGGGCCAAGTCCTAAATCTCCTCGTTCAGCAACGCCGCCACAGGCTTATCGGTCCAATGCCAGGACACCAGGCAGCTTTTTGCCTTCCATCCATTCAAGAAACGCGCCGCCAGCGGTGGAGACGAAGGTGAAATCTCCCGCCACGCCCGCAGCGTTCAATGCCGACACCGTATCACCGCCGCCCGCGACCGCTACAATTTTGCCGGCCCTGGTCAGTTCGGCGGCGTATTTCGCCGCTTCCATGGTCCCTTTGTCGAAGGGCGGGATCTCAAACACGCCAAGCGGGCCGTTCCAGATCAGGGTCTTGGAATTGTCCATCGCCCGCTTCAGCCGCGCGATGGTTTCCGGTCCTGCGTCCAGGATGCGCTCGTCGTCGTCGACTTCGCCCAGGCCCCGCACCCGCGCGGGTGCGCCGGCCGCCATCTTTTCGGCGACGACGATGTCCATCGGCAGGAAGAGCTTGCAGTTGTTGCGCCCAGCCAGGCCGATAATCTCGCGGGCGGTATCGGCCAAATCTTTCTCGCAGTAGGACGCGCCGACGTCGTGCCCCTGGGCGTAGAGGAAGGTGTTGGCCATGCCGCCGCCGATGGCCAGCTTGTCCAACTTGGTCACCAAGTGGCGCAGCAGATCGAGCTTGGACGACACCTTGGAGCCGCCGACGATGCCCAGCACCGGGCGTTCGGGATTGCCCAGGGCCTTGTCCAGCGCGTCCAGCTCCCGCCGCATGCTTTCGCCAGCGTAGGCGGGAAGCAGATGGGCGACGCCCTCGGTTGAGGCGTGCGCCCGGTGGGCGGCGGAGAAGGCGTCGTCGACATAGAGGTCGCCCAGCGCCGCCAGCTTCTTGGCGAAGCCGGGATCGTTCTCTTCCTCGCCGGCATGGAAGCGCAAATTCTCCAGCAACAGCACGCCGCCGGGCTTGAGATAACCTTCGGCCCGCTCGGCGACTTCGCCCACACAGTCATCCGCGAAGGCGACAGGGGCGCCGATCAGCTTCTCCAGCGGCTCGACCAGGGGCTTGAGGCTCATGGACGGCACGCGCCGGCCCTTGGGCCGGTCGAAGTGACTGATCAGGATCACCTTGGCCCCGCCGTCGCGCAGTTCCTTGATGGTCGGCAAGGCGGCGCGCAGGCGGGTGTCGTCGCTGATCTCCCCGTCCTGCATCGGGACGTTGAAATCGACGCGGACCAGGGCGCGCTTGCCCCTCAGGTCGGCCTGATCGAGGGTGCGAAAGGTCATTTGGCGCCTGGCTTGGTTAGAGGAACTTGGCCAGCTCGATGGCGACGTCGCTCATGCGCGTCGAGAAGCCCCATTCGTTGTCATACCAGGACAGAACGCGCACCAGCTTGCCTTCGATCACCTGCGTCTGCGGCAGGGCGACCGTGGACGAGGCGGCGATGTGGTTCATGTCGATCGAGACCAGCGGATCGTTGGTCACGGCCAGCACACCCTTCAGCTCGCCGTTCGCCGCCGCCTGCATCGCCGCGTTGATCTCGGCGACGCTGGTGTCGCGGGTCGGGACGACGTTCAGGTCCACCACCGACACATTCGGGGTCGGCACGCGGATGGACGAGCCATCCAGCTTGCCCTTCAACTCGGGGATCACCAGGCCCAGGGCCTTGGCGGCGCCGGTGGAGGTGGGGATCATCGACATGGCCGCCGCGCGGCCGCGGTAGAGGTCCTTGTGCAGGGTGTCCAGCGTCGGCTGGTCGCCGGTGTAGCTGTGGATAGTAGTCATGTAGCCGCGCTCGATCCCGCAGGTTTCGAGCAGCACCTTGGCCAGCGGCGCCAGGCAGTTGGTGGTGCAGGAGCCGTTGGAGACCACCAGATCGTCGGCTGTCAGGGTCTGATGGTTGACGCCATAGACGATGGTCTTGTCCGCTTCGTCGCAGGGCGCGGAGACCAGCACCCGCTTGGCGCCGGCGGCCAGGTGCGCCTTGGCCTTGTCCTTAGTGGTGAAGAGGCCCGTGCATTCCAGGGCGATGTCGATGCCCAGGTCCTTGTGCGGCAGCTTGGAGGGGTCGCGCTCGGCGGTGACCTTGATCTTGCCCAGGCCCACGTCGATGGAGTCGCCGTCGACCGTGACCAGGCCGGGGAAGCGGCCGTGGACGCTGTCGTAGCGCAGCAGGTGGGCGTTGGTCTCTACCGGGCCCAGATCGTTGATGGCGACGACCTCGATATCGCGGCGCGCGTGCTCGACGATGGAGCGGAGCACGAGGCGGCCGATACGGCCAAACCCATTGATAGCGACGCGAACAGCCATTGATGACCCCTGGATTGATTTTGCGCCGGTTTCTTCAAGGTAGGGCGCGCGGAGTCAACCCCGCGGGGGTCATTCCGATGCATCTAGGACCGATACCGCCTCCCGCAAGAGGAGGCGGTATTTCCGCGCTACTCCTTCACCACCTTCACCCGAGACGCCGCTTCCCGCGCCCTTGCCCGCGCTTCATCAACGTCCGCGCCCCGCGCCAAGGCTACGCCCATGCGCCGCCGCTCGAAGGCTTCCGGCTTGCCGAACAGGCGAAGCTCGGCGGTCGGTATGGCCAGCGCCGCCTCGATCCCCTCGAAGGCCACGCCCTTTGCGTCCATGCCGCCATAAATCACCGCGCTGGCGCCAGGTTCACGCAAGGTCGTGTCCACCGGCAGGCCAAGGATAGCCCGGGCGTGCAGGGCGAATTCGCTGAGCTGCTGCGTGGCCAGGGTCACCAGGCCGGTGTCGTGCGGCCGGGGACTGACCTCGGAGAACCAGACCTCGTCGCCCTTCACGAACAGTTCGACGCCGAACAGGCCGAGGCCGCCCAGGGCCGAGGTCACCTCCAGCGCCATGGCCTGGGCCTTGGCCAAGGCCGCCGGGCTCATCGCCTGCGGCTGCCAGCTCTCGACGTAGTCGCCCTTGACCTGGCGATGGCCGACGGGCGCGCAGAATTGGGTCTCGATCTGACCCCACGGATCCAAGGCCCGGACGGTCAGGAGGGTGATCTCGAAATCGAAGTCGATCCGGCCCTCGACAATCACCTTGGCCTGCTCGACCCGCCCCGCGGACAGGGCGTAGGCCCAGGCCGCCGCGACCTCACCTGGCGTCTCGACGTAGGACTGCCCCTTGCCGGAGGACGACATCACCGGTTTGACGAAACAGGGGAAGCCGACCGCATCGGCGCCGGCCGCCAGCTCATCCCCGCTCGAGGCGAAGGCGTATTTCGAGGTCGGCAGCTTCAGCGTTTCAGCCGCCAGCCGGCGGATGCCCTCGCGGTTCATGGTCAGCTGCACCGCCCGCGCGGTGGGGATGACCACAGCCAATCCCTCCGCCTCGATCTGCGCCAACACCTCGGTGGCGATGGCCTCGATCTCCGGCACGATCAGATGCGGCCGTTCCTGTTCGATCACCGCCCGCAGGGCCACGGGATCGGTCATGGCGATCACATGCGCCCGATTGGCCACCTGCTGCGCCGGCGCATCGGCGTAGCGGTCGACGGCGATCACCTCGACGCCGAGCCGCATCAGCTCGATCACCACCTCTTTTCCAAGTTCCCCCGCGCCGAGGAGCATGACCTTGGTCGCGGAGGGGGAAAGCGGGGTGCCGATTCGGGTCATCGTGCGGAATCTAAAGCCTGCTACCTTTGAGTCGAGTCGTCCGGCCGGCGCTCGCCCCCTCCGTCACCTCGCTTGCGCTGCGCTCCAGCGCCGCGCCACCTCCACCCGTTTCGCTTTGCTCACGGGGGAGGAGAAACGCACCTATTCCTTGTCCTCCCATGCAAGCAAAGCGCAGCGGGGGGGGGCGGCGTATACGCCGAACGGCGTCGGACGAAGCAAAGCGTAGTCCGGCGACGGTGGGGGCCAGCGCCAGCGGATCGACTAACCTCGGCCTATCTTGAGCGGCTCAGCTCAGGGTTTGCGGAACCGGTAGGCGAAGCGGTCGGTCTTGCCCTTGATCGAGGCGTCGAACACCAGGGCGGTCCGGGGATCGTCCGGGTTGGCCAGCACCTTGGACTCGCCATCGAACACGAAGCCGGCCTTCTCGATCTCGGAACGGGCCTTGGCCGGATCGATGCGGTGGATGTCGTTGGTGTGCGACAGGCCCGAGCCCGCCGGCGCGGCGTGATCGACCACGACATAATAGCCGCCATGCTTGAGCAGCTTGAACATCGCGCGATTGAAGCCGGCGACGTCCGCGCCCTTCATGAAGGGATCGTACATGTCGTGATAGTTCTCGAAGGTGAAGGCCACGTCGACCGTGCCTTCCATCTCCGCCGGCGGCGCGGAGGCCAGCGGGTCGGAAACCTCAACCACATTGCCATGGCCCGGCTCGGCGCCGATGGCCTTGGCGATGCCCACGGGATCACCCTTGAAGTCGGCGATTTCGGCCGGGACATAGGCGTAGACCTTGCCATTCGGTCCGACCACCTTGGAGAAGATCCGGCTCCAATAGCCGCGGCCCGGCCAGATATCGATCACCGTGTCACCGGGCTTGACGCGGGCGAATTCCACGACCTCGGCCGGCTTGCGCGAGGCGTCCTGGGCGGTGTCCTTATCCGGCCGGCCCGGATCGGTGATGGCGGCGGCGATGACCGGCGATGCGGCCTGGCCGCCAACCGGAATGGCGAAGAGCGCGAGCGTGGCGGCGGCCACGGCGAAACGAATGGGCGTCATGAGAGCCTCCCTGGCGGATTTGCTCCACTCTGGACCCAAGCTTGGCGGGAGGCAAAGGGGGATTGAGCCCCCCTAAACTCCAGCCAGCGCCTTCGCCGTCTTGGCCACCGCGTCGGCGGTGATGCCGAATTCGGCGTAGAGCCGCTCATAGGGGGCGCTGGCGCCGAAGCCGGTCATGCCGACGAAGACGCCGTCGTGGCCGATGAAGCGGTCCCAGCCTTCGCGCACGCCGGCTTCCACCGCCATCTTGATCGGCGAAGAGCCGATCACCTCGGCCTGATAGGCCTTGGGCTGGCGCTCGAACAGGTCCCAGCACGGGGTCGAGACCACGCGGGTCGAGACGCCGGCCTTCTCGAGCTGGTCATGGGCCTCCATGGCGATCCCGACCTCGGTGCCTGAGGCGAAGATCGTCACCTTGGCGTCTGCCGATCCCACCAGCGTATAAGCGCCCTTGCCGCAGAGGTTTTCATGGCTGGCGGTCTTGCGCGCCTGCGGGGTCTTCTGCCGCGACAGGGCCATCAGCGACGGATTGTGGGTGTGCTCCAGCGCCAGGCGCCAGCATTCGGCGGCCTCGACCCCGTCGGCGGGGCGGAACACCAGCAGGTTGGGCATGGCCCGCAGGGAGGCCAGATGCTCCACCGGCTGGTGGGTCGGGCCGTCTTCGCCCAGGCCGATGGAATCGTGGGTCATCACATGGATCACCCGTGCGCCCATCAGCGCGCCGATGCGGATCGCCGGACGGGAATAGTCGGAGAAGCAGAGGAAGGTGCCCGAATAGGGAATGACCCCGCCGTGCAGCGCCATGCCGTTCATGGCCGCGGCCATGCCATGCTCGCGGATGCCGTAGTGGACATAGCGGCCGGCGTAGTCGTCGGGGAAGAATTCCTTCATCCCCTTGGTCTTGGTGTTGTTGGAGCCGGTCAGGTCGGCCGAACCGCCCATCATTTCGGGGATGGCTGGGACCAGGGTCTCCAGCGCCGCGCCCGACCAGACGCGGGTGGCGTCGGCCTTGGGCTCGGCGATCAGCTTGGCGATATGGGCCTGTAGCGGCGCGAATTGTTCGGCCGAGACCACGCCCTTCTGCGCCTTGTTGAATTCGGTCTGGTGCGACGAGGCCTTGGCCCGCGCCTCCCAGGCCTTGCGCGTGCGTACGCCCCTGCGGCCCGCCGTGCGCCAGGCCTTGGCGATGTCGTCGGGGATGTGGAACGGCTTGGCGGTCCAGCCCATGGCCTCGCGCGCCTCGACGATCTCCTTGTCGAACAGGGTGTAGCCGTGGCCTTTGGGATCGCCTTCCTTGGGGCCCGCGCCACGGTCGATGATGGTGTGGGTGTTCAGCATCACCGGCCGGTCCTGCCGCTTGGCCCAGGCCATGGCGCGCTGGATCGCCGGATAGTCGTGGCCGTCGACGGTTTTCACGATCCAGCCCGCCGCCTTGAAGCGCAGGGTCTGGTCGCCGGTCTCGGCGATGGTCGCGGCGCCATCGATGGTGACGTTGTTGTTGTCGTAGATCACGATCAGCTTGTTCAGCTTCAGGCGGCCGGCCAGGTGGATAGCCTCGTGGCTGACGCCCTCCATCAGGCAGCCGTCGCCGGCGATGACCCAGGTATAGTGGTCCACCATCTCGTCGCCGAACCGCGCGTTCAGATGCCGCTCGGCCATGGCCATGCCCACCGCCGTGGCGATGCCCTGACCCAGCGGACCGGTGGTGGTCTCGACGCCCTGGGTATGGCCGTATTCCGGGTGACCGGGAGTCTTGGAGCCCCATTGGCGGAAGTTCTCGATCTCCGCCATCGTCATCTCCTTGAAGCCGGTCAGATGCAGCAGCGAATAGAGCAGCATCGAGCCGTGGCCGGCCGACAACACGAACCGGTCGCGGTCAGGCCAATGCGGATCGGCCGGGTCGTACTTCAGGAACTTGGTCCACAGCACGGTGGCGACGTCGGCCATGCCGAGCGGCATACCCTGGTGTCCGGACTTGGCCTTGTGGACGGCGTCCATGGAAAGGACACGGATGGCGTTGGCCATATGGAGCTGGGAGACGGGCATGGAATCTAGACTCTCGCGGGTGAGTTGCGCGGCGGATGACACGCCCTAACGGGTCCGGTCAAGCAAACCACCGCATTTGGCTTCACCGGCATGGCGTCTATAGATAAGGGACGTAAGTACGGAGCAGAACGCATGACGGACGGGACAGGTCCAACGGGCGCCCTTGAGGCGGCGATTCAGAGATTGGATCAGGCCGTGGCCCAGCTTGACCTGCGTCTCGCCGACCTCTCGGCCAAGGCCGAGGGATCCAACGGCGGCCTGTTCGAGGAAGATCGGGCTCAGCTGGCCGCGGACCTCGACGCGTCCAGAGGCCGTGAGCGCGAACTTGAGGCGGCGGGACAACAGGCGTCGGGCGCGCTGGGTCGCGCCATCGCCGACATCCGCGCCGCGCTGGGCGAAGACGAAGATTCGGATAGCGAAGCGGTTTCTCACCCCGAAGGCGCGGAGGCTTAAGGCATGGCCCAGGTGACCATCCAGGTGAACGGAAGGCCCTACAAGGTCGGGTGCGAGGACGGGCAGGAAGATCATCTGATCGAGCTGTGCCGCCATTTCGACCGCCAGGTGCGCACGGTGAGCCAGGAGGTTGGCCAGCTGGGCGAGACCCGGCTGTTCCTGATGGGCGCTCTTCTGCTGGCGGACGAGCTGACCGACACCCAGGCGAGGCTGGCCCAGGCCCAGGCGGAGCTGGCGCGCGTGCAGTCCGAATACGCCCATATCGAAGGCGCCGCCGTCGCCGCACTGGACACCGCGGCGACGCGGATAGAGGCGTTGACGGCAAGGGCGGCGGGATAAACGCGAACGCGCCTTGAGACTGCCGTATCAAGGGCCTACATTAGACCTCGGCGGGTCTTGCTGTGGTTCGCGTCGAAAGCTTCACATCCCGGGGACCTTAATTCATCTCTACGGGAGCTGTCCCTGTCCCGGACCGTGGTCTTGGACACACGGCGCCCACCTGGTTAACCAGGTCCGAGTGGATTGAAAATGCTTTCACGGTTCTTCGCGGCGCCGCCACCCTTTCCCTCGTTTTGAGGCGCCATGGTTCACGCCTCAGAGGCCTCAGCCAAGATCATGCTGCGAGCGCAGATGCGCGCGGTGCGCAAGGAGGCCGCGCGCAAGACGCCGGACGCCCCCGAACTGGCCCTGGCCCATCTGCCACCAGCGCTGCTGAGCCGAGCCAAGGTCGTCGCCGGCTACCGCGCACAAGCCGCCGAGATCGATCCCTGGCCGCTGATGCAGGTCTTAGCCAAATCAGGCGCGCGGATCGCCCTGCCCGCCGCCGTCAGCCTGGACGCCCCCCTGGTGTTCCGCACCTACCTTGATGGCGACACGCTGCAGCCGGACGCCGCCGGCGTGCCCTCGCCGACCGAGGACGCGGCCCGGGTTGAGCCCGACCTGATCATCACCCCCTTGCTTGCCTTCGACCGTCTCGGCGCCCGCATGGGCCAGGGCGGCGGCCACTATGACCGGACGCTGGCGGCTCTGCGGGCGCGCGGCCCGGTGTTCGTCCTCGGCCTGGCCTATGCCGCCCAGCAGGTCGGGCGCATTCCGGTCGAACCGCACGATCAGCCGCTGGACGCGATTTTGACCGAAAAAGGGTATATCGAGGTCACAAAGGACCTTTGATCATATGCGCTTCGCTTTCTTCGGCGATGTCGTGGGCCGCTCCGGCCGCGACGGTCTCGCCGACCATCTGCCCGATCTTCGCCGCCGCCTCGGCCTGGAATTCGTGATCATCAACGCCGAGAACGCCGCCTCCGGCTTCGGCATCACCGAGAACACCGCCCGCGAACTGTTCGCCGCCGGCGCCGACTGCCTGACCCTGGGCAACCACTCGTGGGACCAGCGCGAGGCGCTGACCTATATCGTGCGCGAGCCGCGCCTGATCCGGCCTGCCAACTATCCCGCCTTGTCGGATGCGCCTGGCCGCGGCGCCCAGGTGTTCGATACGGAGAGCGGGCACCGGGTGCTGGTGATCAACCTGCTGGGCCGGGTGCATATGGACGCCATGGACGACCCCTTCGCCGCCGTGGACCGGGAGCTGGACGCCTGCCCCCTGGGGTCGGTGGCCGACGCGGTGATCGTCGACATGCACTGCGAGGCCACCTCGGAGAAGATGGCCATGGGCCACTATTGCGACGGCCGCGCCAGCCTGGTGGTCGGCACCCACACCCATGTGCCCACGGCCGACGCCCAGATCCTCAACGGCGGCACCGCCTACCAGACCGACGCCGGCGCCTGCGCCGACTATGACAGCGTGATCGGCAACCAGAAGGAAGAGCCCCTGCGCCGCTTCACCACCAAGATCAGCGGCGGCCGCTACAAGCCCGCCGAGGGTCCGGCGACGGTGTGCGGCGTGTTCGTGGAGACCGACCCGGCGACGGGCCTGGCGCGGCGGATAGAGCCGATCAGGGTTGGCGGGCGGCTGGCCGAGACGATCCCGGTGGTGGAGGCGGTTAGCGCTTAGTTTTTGCGTGGACCCAAAAACCCGCTCATCCCGGCGAATGCCGGGACCCAGATCATATGGAACCGGCGTTCGACTGAAGATCTAGGTTTTTCTGCATGGGACAATGCTTGGTCATCTGGGTCCCGGCATTCGCCGGGGTGAGCGGAAAAGAGTGACCCCTATCGTTACTTCTGCACCACGCGGCGGACCACCAACTCGTCGATCTCCAGCCGTTTGATCCGCGCCCGGCCGATCACGAGGTTGCCGATGGCCAGCCGGCCGATGGCGACCATGCCGATCGCCACCGCGCCCAGGGCCAAGGCGCCAAGCGCGGCCGCGCCGACCGACACCGCCCCATGGCGGGTCGCGGCCGGCGGCGGCGGTTCGCCCGTCTCTGGCTCGATGATGGTGGCGTGCAGGGTTTCGGTGTCGGAATCGGTTTTGGCCATGGCGCGACATCTCCCGGATGACCCAGCTTAGCCGCCAAGGTACATCCTGAAACCATGATCTACCTCATTCGCCACGGCCGCACGGAATTCAATGTCGAGGGCCGCTATCAGGGCCATTGCGACTCAGCCCTGACGCCCTTGGGGCGTGAGCAGGCAGCGGCCAATGGCGCTTTGCTCAAGACCCTGATCGGCGATCCCACTGGCTGGCGGTTCGAGAGCAGCCCGCTCGGCCGGGCGATGGACACCGCCAACATCATCGCCGCCGAAGCCGGCCTGGGCGCCCCAATCCCTGAGCCGCGCCTGCGCGAGATTAGCATGGGCGGCTGGGACGGCCTGACCGAGGAGGAGATTTCCCACCTGGATCCCGAGGCCGTGCGCGGCGCCACCCGCTATGACATCTTCTTCCGCGCCCCGGACGGCGAAGGGCTGGAGACGCTCACCGCGCGGCTGAAATCCTGGCTGGACGAGGCCATAGCCGACGGGCGCCCGCGCATCGCCGTCTCTCATGGCGTGTCGGGCCGGGTGCTGCGCGGCCTCTATGCGGGCCTGGATCGCGAGGTCATGCTCAAGCTGCCGTCGCCCCAGGATGTGGTGTTTCGATTGGCGGACGGACGGATCGAGGAGATCGCCGCACTGGCCATAACCCGGCCGGGGCGCTAACAAGCCCGCCGACGATTTCCCGCTCACTTCTTCAGCTGCTGAACGCGACACCCATGGCCGGCCACTCAAAGTTCAAGAACATCCAGTTCCGCAAGGGCGCGCAGGACAAGAAGCGCTCCAAGCTCTTTTCCAAGCTCTCGCGCGACATCACCCTCGCCGCCAAACAGGGCGTTCCAGACCCGACCGCTAACGCCCGCCTACGCTTGGCGATGAACAACGCCCGCGCCGAATCCATGCCCCGCGACAATATCGAACGGGCGATCAAGAAGGCGCTGGGCGCGGACACCGACAATTTCGAGGACGTCCGCTACGAAGGCTTCGGCCCTGGCGGCATCGGCGTGATCGTCGAGGCGCTGACCGACAACCGAAACCGCGCGGCCTCCTCCATCCGCACCGCCTTCAACAAGAGCGGCGGCAACCTGGGCGAGTCCGGCTCGGTGGCCTTCATGTTCGACCGGCTGGGCCAGATCACCTACCCCACCGCGGCCGGCTCGGACGATGCGGTGATGGAGGCGGCCATCGAGGCCGGCGCCGAGGATGTGGAGTCCGACGAGGACGGCCACGTCATCTACACCGCCTTCGAGGACCTGGGCGCGGTGATCGAGGCCCTGGAAGCCACCCTTGGCCAGGCCAAGTCCACCGGCGTGGTCTGGAAGCCCAAGACCCTGACGCCGGTCGAGACCGACACCGCCGTCAGCCTGATGAAGCTGATCGACGTGCTCGACGAGGATGACGACGTCCAGAACGTCTGGACCAATGTCGACCTGACCGAAGAGCAGATGGCCGAACTGGCCGGATAAACTTAAGTTAACACAATAGTCGGCTCGACTTTAGGAACCCTCTCGTCTTCATCCTGTTAAGTCAGGTATGGACAGGTACTTCTTTCATACTGAAGATGGCAACCCCCACACCGACCACACCGGCGTTGAGCTTGGCGGTTGGGCCGAGGCGCAGGCGGCGGCCGTTAACTATACGGCGGAGATGCTGCGGCGGGCCCAGGGCGGCTTCTGTAAGCATCCCTACTGGAAGCTGAAGGTCACAGACGACACCGGCCTCGACCTGCTGGTGATCGAGGTCAACGCCACCCTCTCGCCCGCCGCGCCGGTTTAGGGCGCTAGCGGCGGCGGGCGCGCCACTCGTCGCGAGTCTGGCCCCAGACATCGACAGGCGAGGCCTCGAACGGCGCGGGAAGACGTCCGGGCCCACGATTTGCTGACCCCAACGCGATCGCCGGTTTCTGGGATGGAATGTTGTCGGGGTGGATGGTGTGGATCACGTCGGTCCAGCCCAGATGATCGAAAACCCAGTCGATGGTGGCAGCGGCCGCTTCGATCGCATAGCCCTTGCCCCAGGCGTTCTTATGCAGGCCCCAGCCGACCTCGCTCCCTGGCCAACCTTCCGGCTGATGTGGACCGATCCGGCCCAGCCATTGGCCGGACGACTTGTCGACCACCGAGAACATCGAAAACCCTTGCATCACCCAGGCGCCCGCAACCCCGACGAAGCCGCGCCAGGAGGCGGATCGGACCAGGGGACCGCCGATAAAGCCGGAGTTCTCCTCGTCAGCCATCATCTCTGCCCAGGGATCGAAGTCGGCGAGGACCGGTGGTCGAAGGATCAGGCGAGGGGTTTCGAGAGTAGGGCCGAGCAATGGTGATTGTGCTGTCATTGTGCTAGCATCTGGTTGAAAGGAGGACCGTCATGGGCGCCATTACGATCCGCAAGCTGGACGATGAGGTGGTCGCACGGCTGAAGCTTCGCGCCAAGGCCGCGGGCCGCTCGATGGAGGAGGAGGCGCGCCAGATTCTGACCGACGCCGCCACATCACGCCGGCTCAGCGGCCAGGAGGCGGTCGAGCATTTCCGGAAGTTGAGGGCCCGCATAAATGGCGGCGTCCCGCTGCCGGTCAGTTCGCTGGAAATCCTGCGCGAAATTCGAGATGAGACTTCCCTCGTCTCACCTCCGAAGGCTGGCCGCCCTTGATCGTCGACGCCTCCGTCGCACTCAAGTGGGCGCTGACAGAGCAGGACTCCGAGGCGGCGGGCCAACTCATCGGTCGCGGCGACCTGGCCGCCCCCGCCCTACTCCATATCGAACTTGGCCATACGTTGACCAAGCTTGCCCGTCAGCGACTCCTCAGTCGCACGGACGCCTTGCACGCTTGGCTCGACCTGCGGCAGGCCAACATGCTCATCCATGATGACGACGCCCTGCTCGAGCCGGCCGTCGAACTTTCGCTGGCGCTGAACGCCAGCCTTTACGACTGCGTCTACCTGGCTCTCGCCGAGGAAACAGACGACCTGCTGGTCAGCGCGGACGAGCACTTCATTCGCGCCGTCCGCGCTTCATCAGAATTTTCGGGCCGTATCCTGACCCTGGCCGAGGCCGCTACTTAAGCGACGGCTCGATCGTCTTACAGGCTTCCATCAGGCCCTGCACCGACTCGACGGACTTGGCGAACATGGCCTTTTCGTCGTCGTTGGTGGGGAACTGGATGATCTTCTCGACGCCGTCCTTGCCGATCACCGCCGGCACCCCGACGTAGAGGCCGGACAGGCCGTATTCGCCGTTCAGATAGACGGCGCAGGGCAGGACCCGCTTCTTGTCCTTCAGGTAGGACTTGGCCATGGCGATGGCGCTTTCGGCCGGGGCGTAGAAGGCCGAGCCGGTCTTCAGCAGGGCGACGATCTCGCCGCCGCCGCCGCGGGTGCGCTTCACGATCGCATCCAGCTCGTCCTGGGTCATGAAGCCTTGGTTGACCAGTTCCGGCAGCGGCAGGCCGCCGACGGTGGAGTGGCGCACCATCGGCACCATGTCGTCGCCGTGGCCGCCCAGGGTCCAGGCGTGGATATCTTCCACCGACACGCCGGTCTTTTCGGCCAGGAAGTAGCGGAAGCGGGCGCTATCCAGCACGCCGGCCATGCCCACCACCTTGTTGTGCGGCAGGCCCGAGAACTGCTGAAGCGCCCAGACCATGGCGTCGAGCGGGTTGGTGATGCAGATCACGAAGGCGTTCGGCGCATGCGCCTTGATGCCCTCGCCGACGGCCTTCATCACCTTCAGATTGATGCCCAGCAGGTCGTCGCGGCTCATGCCCGGCTTGCGCGGCACGCCGGCGGTGACGATGCAGATGTCGGCGCCGGCGATGCCGGCATAGTCGTTGGCGCCCTTGAGCACGACGTCCTTGCCGAACACCGGCGAGGCTTCGGCGATGTCCAGCGCCTTACCCTGCGGCACGCCCTCGGCGATGTCGAACAGGATGACGTCGCCCAGCTCTTCGCGCGCGGCGACATGGGCCAGGGTTCCGCCGATCATGCCGGATCCGATAAGGGCGATTTTCGCGCGAGCCATGGGCCGTCTCTCCAATGTGAGGGCTGTTAAGTCAGGGAGGAAAATGTCGGGCGCGGTCTAGCTCCGGACGGGGTGCGGAGCAAGCGGTGAGGCCAAAGCCACGCTCGTCATCGCGCTCAGGCTCTGCTACACGCCGCGCCGCCTGCGCCCGGAGACGCTTCCTTGGACAAGTTTTCTATCACCCCGGCCCTGATCCAAGGGACCGAGCCTCTACTCTCGCTCGGCCTGTGCGAGGCGCGGCTGCAGAACGATGCACGCTGGCCTTGGATCGTGCTGATCCCGCGCCGGGCGGGCGCCAAGGAGATCGAGCACCTGTCCAAGACCGATCGCGCCCAGCTGATCGAAGAAGAGGTCGCCGCCGGCGCCGCGGTGCGGGCCATGGGTTCGGCGCTTGGCCGGGCGGTGGAGAAGCTGAATATCGCCGCCCTCGGCAACGTCACCCCCCAGCTGCATATCCACGCGGTGGGGCGCCGGTCGGATGACGAGGCCTGGCCGGGTCCGGTCTGGGGCGTCGGCGTTGCGCGGCCCTATGAGGACCAGGTGCTTGAGATCGCCAAGGAGGCGGCGCTGGGCGTGCTGAACGGGTGGGGGTTTAAGGGGTAGTTCGGACCAACCCAATAGGTCCTCATCCTGACGCGCCGGCGTAGCGGGCCTCGAAGGACGCACCTGCACTGCCGCTGCGTCCTTCGAGGCCCGCCGCTTCGCGCCGAGCACCTCAGGATGAGGACCTATTATAGGGTCGCGAGCGTCTAAAACCGCTTCATCACCACCGAGCGCACCGCGCCGGATTCGGTCAGCTCGCCGCCCCAGCTGCCGTCGGCGGTGAGGCGCAGTTCGATCACGGTGTCGACGCCCTGTCCCGGCTCAATGAAGCGAACGTAGATACCGTCGGCGGTGCGTTCGATCATGGACAGATAACCTGATCCATCCGCGCCACCGCCGCGCCGCAAGTCGCGCCAGGCGCCGACCAGGTTTCCGGCCTCGGGGTCCGACAGCACCAACACGAACAGCTCGTCTCCGTCCTGGCCATTGATCTTCCAGCGCCCGTCCAGCGGACCCTGGCGCGCCTCGGCATTGTCGTAGGCCGCGTGTAGCCGCTGTTCCCAGGCCTCCTGCGCCGCCGCGCCCTCGCCGAGACTGTCCGGCGCCTGAACGGCTTGCGGCTCTTCGGTCTGGCCGTCGGGTTGGGGCGGCATCGGCGCCGGCGAGGGTTGATCGGGTGTCGGCGCGGGCGTCGGCGGCGCTTGCGCGGTCGACGCCTGTCCGGCCGGTTGCGGCTGGGTTTGGACGACGTCAGGCGTCGCCGGCGGCGGCGCGAGCATCAGCCAGATGGCGGCAAAGACAGCGCCACTCATGACGTTTCCGAGATGGCGTCGGCCAGGGTGACCAGTTTCTCGGCCTGGGTCAGGTGCAGCCGCTCGGCCAGGCGATTGTCCACCCGCAGCGCCCCGCGCCCGGCATTGGCGGGGTCGGCGAAGGCGGCGATCACCGCCCGCGCCCAGGCCACCTCGCCCGGGTCAGGGCTGAAGACGCGGTTGCAAGTCTCGATCTGACCGGGATGGATCAGGGTCTTGCCGTCAAACCCCAGGTCCGCGCCCTGGCGGCAGACCCATTCGAAGCCGGCGGCGTCTTCCAGGTCATTGCAGACGCTGTCGAGGATGGTCAGGCCATAGGCGCGCGCCGCGGCCACCGACAGGGTCAGCACCGCCTGCATCGGCGCCCGATCCGGCGTCTGGCGCGCGCCCATTTCCTTGGAAAGGTCGTTCAACCCCAGCGCCCAGGCGTCCAGCCGCCCCTGTCTGGCCGAGGCGATGGCCTTCAAATCCAGCACCGCCGCGCAGGTCTCGATCATCGCCCAGAGCCGGGTGTGCGCTGGGGCGTGGGCGATAGCGGCGTCGTAGGCGGCGATATCGGCCGGCCCGCTGACCTTAGGAACCAGAATGGCGTCCGGCCCGGCTTCGGCGGCCGCCGCCAGGTCCTCCGCGCCCCAGGGCGTATCCAGCCCGTTGCAGCGGATCACCAGGTCGCGGCGGCCAAAGCCCCCGGCCTTAACCGCCTCCACCGCCTGGGCGCGGGCCGCGGGCTTGGCTTCCGGCGCGACGGCGTCTTCGAGATCCAGGATGATGACGTCACAGTCCAGGCCTCGCGCCTTTTCGATCGCCCGGGCGTTGGAAGCCGGCATGTAAAGGGCGCTGCGGCGTGGACGGCTGGTCATGACGAGGTCTTCGGACTTGAAAGCGACAAGCTGACGTTTGCTTCGATCTTCTGTATCAAACGTGCAGCATAAGGCCGCCACAAGATTCGCCCAGCGCGGCCATGGTTAGAACACCAGGGTCAGCCACATCCCAAGATCGCATGCCGCCACCCGACCCTAAATCCGACGACCGCTTTATCTTCCATGACCCGTCCGGGCGCAGAGCCCGGCGCGCTGGTCAGTTCGGCGGGGTCATGCTGTCCCTGCTGGCCCTGATCATCGCCGGCTTCCTGGCGACCCTGGCCCTGTCGCCGCACCTGCCGACCATCGCCCTGCAAGACCCGCGCTCACTGATCGCCCTGCACCACGAGACGGCCAAGCACATCAAGGGCCGGCCGCTGTGGAAGAAGATCGCCCGGCCACACGCGCCCGGCGAGACCAAGGCGCTGAAGCCGTTGACGATCGGCTTCTACGTCAGCTGGGACGCCGATTCCCGCCAGTCACTGCACGACCACATCAACTCCCTGGACATCGTCGCCCCGCAGTGGATCGCCATTCACGACGGCGCCGGCGACATCGACGTCACCTCCGACCCCGAAGCGACCGCTCTGATCGCCTCCGCGCCACACCCCCCGGCCATCATGGCGGTAGTGCACAACGCGGCTAACGGCGCCTTCAACGGCGCCTTGGCCGACGCCCTGCTGCTCAGTCCCGGCGGTGAACAGAAGCTGATCGGCAACCTGATCGACCAAGCCAACCGGCATGGCTATTCCGGCTTCTGCTTCGACTTCGAAAACATGTCGCCCAAGGCGCTGGCCGCCTATCCGGCCTTCATCGCCAGAGCCAAACAGGCGCTGCAGCCGCTGAACCTGGAAGTCTGGGTCACCGCGCCCTTCGACGAAGACGCCTGGCCCTTCGCCAAGCTGCAGGCCGCGTCGGACAGCCTGGTGCTGATGGCCTTCGACGACCACTGGCAGACCGGCGCCCCTGGACCGATCGCCGGTCAGGACTGGCTCGAGTCCAACCTGGACAAGCGGATGGCGCACCTGGACCCGAACAAGACCATCATGGCCTTCGGCGCCTACGCCTATGACTGGCGCGTGGGGTCCAAGACGCCAGCGGACCCGGATTCGTTCAATGACGTCATGCAGCTGGCCCGGGATTCCAACGCGACCGTCACCATGGACGACAATGAGCTGAACCCGACCTTCAGCTATGCCGACGATGGTGGGACCCAGCACCAGGTCTGGTTTTTGGACGGGACGACCCTGTTCAACGAGGTCAAGACTGTCGATCCGCTGAAGGTGCGCGGCTACGCCGTCTGGCGGATGGGCTCCGAGGACTCCAGCCTCTGGAGCGTGCTGGGCAAGAACTACGGTGTGACCGACTCCTCCAACCTCACCCAGCTTTCTGTCGGCAAGAACGTCGAATTCAACGGCAATGGGGAAATCCTTTCGATCTCCGCCATTCCGACAGCCGGCCACCGGTCGCTGACCTTCGACCCAGACACCGGCCTGATCGCCGACGAGGCCTATGACCGGCTGCCCACCTCCTACGCCATCGACCGGTACGGCGCGAAACCCGGGCTGGTGGCCCTGACCTTCGACGACGGCCCGGACGGGCGCTGGACGCCGCAGATCCTCAAGATTCTGAAAGAGAAGAACGCCCCGGCGACCTTCTTCGAGATCGGCGTCAACATGCTGGACCATCCGGACATCGTGAAGGAGGAGGTCAAGGACGGCTTCGTCGTCGGCAACCACACCTTCACCCATCCCGACATCAAATATCTGCCGGCCTGGGACGTCTATGGCGAGCTGAACACCACCCAGCGCCTGTTCGAGGCCCTCACCGGCCGTTCGATGCGGCTGCTTCGACCGCCCTATGTCGGGGACGCCGAACCGTCGACGCCGCTGGAGGTCGATCCGCTCGTGATCGCCCAGAAGCTCGGCTACATGATCGTCGGCCTGCGCAACGACCCGGACGACTGGAAAAAGCCCGACGCGGTGCTGATCGTCCAGCGAACCCTGGCCAACCTGGCGCAGCAAGACCCCCAGGGCGACAGCCACCAGGTGGTGCTGCTGCACGATTCCGGTGGCGATCGCAGCCGCACCGTCCAGGCCCTGCCCAACCTGATCGACCAGCTACGCGCCCATGGTTATCGCATCGTCAGCATCCCCGAACTGATCGGGATTTCCAACGATCAGGCGATGCCGGTCTCCACCCGGGACGGGCTGTCGCTGGCGCTGGACCGGATATTCTTTCTGCTCTGGCACAACTTCAACCTGGCGATCCTGGTCCTGTTCGTCACCGCCATCGCCCTGGGCATGACGCGCCTGCTGTTCCTGGGCGTGCTCGCCTCGGTCCACAAGTTCAGGGAAGACAAGCGCCGGCCCGCCGATCTGGATCCCGAGACCGGCCCGATGGTCAGCGTGCTGATCCCCTGCTTCAACGAAGAAAAGGTGATCGCCGCGTCCATCTCGCGCATCCTGGAATCCAACTGGACCCGGCTTGAAGTGGTGGTGCTGGACGACGGGTCCACCGACCGCACCTCGGAGGAGGTCGAGACCCATTTCGGCGGTGACCCGCGCGTGCGGCTTCTGCGTTTCGCCAATGGCGGCAAGGCCCAGGCGCTGAACAAGGGCCTGGATCAGGTTCACGGCGCCATCGTCGTGGCGCTGGACGCCGACACCCTGTTCCCGCCGGAGACGATCGGCAGCCTGGTGCGCTGGTTCGCCGATCCGCGCGTGGGCGCGGTGGCCGGCAACGCCCTGGTGGGCAATCGCCGCAACACCGTCACCCGCTGGCAGGCGCTGGAATATGTCACCGCCCAAAATCTGGAGCGGCGGGCCCTGGCCGCGCTGGGCGCGGTGACCGTAGTCCCCGGGGCCGTTGGCGCCTGGCGCCGGTCCGCCCTGGAGCAGCTCGGCGGCTATCCCGCCGACACCCTGGCCGAGGACCAGGACCTGACCATCGCCGTGCAACGCGCCGGCTGGCGGGTGGAGTTCGACCCGGACGCGCGCGCCTATACCGAGGCGCCGGAAACCATCTCCGGCCTGCTCAAGCAGCGCTTCCGTTGGTCCTTCGGCACGCTGCAGTGCATCTGGAAGCACCGGGCGGCGACCTTCAGCACCAAGCAGCCGATCCTGGGCTTTGTCGCCCTGCCGCAGATCTGGCTGTTCCAGATCATCCTGGCCGGCGCGGCGCCCCTGGTGGACCTGGCGGTGATCTGGAGCATGATCTCCGCCTATCTGGACTACCGCTATCACCCCGCGGACTGGTCCCAGGACCAGTTCGTGGCCTCCCTGCTCTATTGGGCCGCCTTCATCTTCGTCGACCTGTCGGCGGCGGCCCTGGGCATGGCGCTGGAGCGGCGGGCGCCCTGGGCCGACCTGCCCTGGATTCCGGTGCAGCGGTTCGGCTATCGCCAGCTGATGTACTACGTCGTCGTCAAGGCCGTGGTGGTCGCCGTCCAGGGCCCTCGCGTCGCCTGGGGCAAGCTGGAACGTCGCGCCACCGCGGCGGTCGCGACGAAGAAGTAGGTGTAGCGATCAAAGGGTAAAAAGAGCCGCCGCGCTTTGTTGCTAAGGCAGGCGGCGCTTCCTATAACCCGCCCATCTTCTCCGCCCCCTTTCTCACGGCTTAGGCGAGTATCCCATGAACATCCACGAGCATCAGGCCAAGGCCGTCCTGAAAGCCTACGGCGTTCCCGTGCCGCTGGGTTTTCCGGCTTTCAGCGTCGACGAAGCGGTCAAGGCCGCCGAAGCCCTTCCTGGCCCGGTCTATGTGGTGAAGGCGCAGATCCACGCCGGCGGCCGCGGCAAGGGCGGCGGGGTCAAGGTGGTCAAGTCGCTGGCCGACGTTAAGGCCGAAGCCGAAAAGATGCTGGGCATGACCCTGGTCACCCACCAGACCGGGCCCAAGGGCCGCCTGGTTCGCCGCCTCTACATCGAGGAAGGCGCGGCGATCGCCAAGGAATTCTACCTCTCCATGCTGGTCGATCGCGAAACCAGCCGCGTGGCCGTGGTGGTCTCCACCGAGGGCGGCATGGACATCGAGGAAGTGGCGCACAAGACGCCGGAAAAGATCATCACCTTCTCCATCGACCCGGCCACCGGCGTCTTCCCTCACCATGGCCGGCATGTCGCCGACGCTCTGGGCCTGAAGGGCGACCTGGCCAAGCAAGCGGGGACCCTGCTGCCGCAGCTCTATAGGGCCTTCGTCGAGAAGGACATGGCGTTGCTGGAGATCAACCCGCTGATCGTCACCGGCGACGACAAGCTGCGGGTGCTCGACGCCAAGATCGGCTTCGACGACAACGCGCTTTACCGCCACGAAGACATCCGCGAACTGCGCGACGAGACGGAAGAAGACCCCAAGGAGATCGAGGCCACCAAGCACGACCTCAACTACATCGCCCTCGATGGCGAGATCGGCTGCATGGTCAATGGCGCGGGCCTGGCCATGGCGACCATGGACATCATCAAGCTCTACGGTTCAGAGCCGGCCAACTTCCTCGACATCGGCGGCAGCGCCACGGCCGAGCGGGTCACCGAGGCCTTCAAGATCATCACCGCCGACCCCAACGTGAAGGGGATTCTGGTCAACATCTTCGGCGGCATCGCCCGCTGCGACACCATCGCCGAAGGCGTGGTGGTCGCGGTCAAGGAGGTGGGGCTGAAGGTGCCGCTGGTGGTTCGACTGGAAGGCACCAATGTGGAGCTTGGCAAGAAGATCCTCGCCGAAAGCGGCCTGAACGTCATCGCGGCCAACGACCTGTCGGACGGCGCGGAAAAGATCGTGAAGGCGGTGCGGGACGCGGCTTGAGAGCACTGCTCGCCCTTGCGTTAGCGGCCTTAGTGGCGGGCGGCTCGTCTGCGGCGCGAGCGGCCGACAGCATGGTCGTTGCAAGCTTTAAGCGGCTTTGCTTGTCGCATCAGGGCGAGGCAGACTCTGTGAAAGCCGCCGCTCTCCAAGAGGGTTGGGCAATGTTGCCCAAGGTCCAGAAGATTCCGGAATTCGATTTCGACGTCCCGCTTATGCGGACCCTGGACGACGGAACCAAGCTCTACCTGGTTGTTGGCCGCAGCCAGCGTCTTGTCGAAGATATCTCCGTCAGCGGAAATGCCTGCTTGATGCGCGCGCAGACGCAGGACGGAGCGCAAATCTTGTCCTCGATTTCGGACTGGGCCGGCGTACCGCCTATTCCGCAGGTCAGCGGAAGAGCGACGGTCTATATTTTCGCCGACGACGAGGATGGCCACCATCCGATTCCCAATCCCGACTCCACCACCGCGCAGACGCTCATTCGCGATGGAAGGGTAGTCGTAGTTATGGACCAGACATTTCCGAGCGGCGTTACGATGATTGGCTACTTTCGCCCCGTTAGGTCGAGCGCCGATATCCGTCCTCACCAATAAGTCCGACAAGGGTTTCTGCCATACTGAGCAGGCGATCGCGTACCGCGCCCAGGTTGGGTTCAGACGACCAATCTGCTATACTTTGGGGCATGACCACGATCACCCTGCCAAAGGATTTGGAAGCCTGGGCCGAGGCTGAAGTTGCGGCTGGGCGGGCCAAGAGCGTTGATGTGCTCACCGCTAAGGCGGTGGAGGGCTATCGGCGCCAACTTGAGGCCTTCCGTGCGTCGCTGGACGAAGCATCGGCGGATGTCAAAGACGGCAACGGTATTCCGTTGGAAGTCGTCTTCAAAGAGCTTGAAGCTCTCTATCCGGACGAGTGACGCGCCGCGCGGTCAAATTCGGCTCTACGGCTAATCGCGACCTGGTCTCGATCATCGCCGCGATTCGCGAAAATGCCGGTGCTCGAGTGGCGGCGCGTTGGCGGCGTATCTTTGAAGAACGGGCAAACGCACTGGCGGAGCAGCCCTTTTTGGGCGCCGCCGATGAAGACCTTGGATCAGGCCGTAGACGCCTCGTTGTTGCGCCCTACCTCATTGTCTATGAACTGCCCTCGCCTGATGAAGTATCGATCTTGAGGGTCGTCCATGGCGCCCGCGACCTTCCGTCGCTTTTCGGCGACTTATCGAGCGATTAGGCGGTTCCCCCGGCGCGTTAGCTGCGCTATCCCCACCACGCGAAAAAGTCGCCAGAAGTCGGGAAGCCCGCCGCCTAATGTCCATTCTCATCGACAAGAACACCAAGGTCATCTGCCAGGGTTTCACCGGCAAGCAGGGCACCTTCCATTCCGAGCAGGCGATCGCCTATGGCACGCTGATGGTCGGCGGCACCTCGCCCGGCAAGGGCGGCTCCACCCACCTGGGCCTGCCGGTCTATGACACGGTCGGCGACGCGGTCGAGGCCACCGGGGCCACCGCCAGCGTCATCTATGTCCCGCCGCCCGGCGCGGCCGACGCCATCATGGAAGCCATCGACGCCGAGGTCGAACTGATCATCTGCATCACCGAGGGCATCCCGGTGGCCGACATGGTCAAGGTCAAGCGGTCCCTGTCTGGCTCCAAGTCGCGGCTGATCGGCCCCAACTGCCCCGGGGTGCTGACCCCCGGTCAATGCAAGATCGGCATCATGCCGGGAAATATCTTTAAGAACGGCTCCGTGGGCGTTGTCTCCCGGTCCGGCACCCTTACCTATGAGGCCGTGTTCCAGACCAGTCAGGTCGGCCTCGGCCAGACCACGGCCGTCGGCATCGGCGGTGACCCGGTCAAGGGCACGGAGTTTATCGAAGTGCTCGAGATGTTCCTGGCCGACCCTAAAACCGAATCGATCATCATGATCGGCGAGATCGGCGGCTCCGCCGAAGAGGATGCTGCGGACTTCATTAAGCATTCCAAGATTAAAAAACCCATGGTCGGGTTCATCGCCGGACGCACGGCGCCGCCCGGACGTCGGATGGGCCATGCTGGCGCCATCATTTCGGGCGGTAAGGGCGGCGCCGAGGATAAAACCGCGGCGATGGAAGCGGCCGGCATACGGGTGTCACCTTCACCGGCCAAGTTGGGTGAGACTCTGATAGAGCTGCTCAAGGGCGCTTAAAGAGCAAAGATCAAGGGCGATCGCCGCTCAGCTTTCAGGCTCCGCGACGGTTCGCCGGAAAGCGGAACCATGGCGGACGACTCAAGCATCGTTACAGGACGACTGAACCAGGTCCTTAGCGAAACCTCCTTCCTCTACGGGGCCAATGGGGCCTTCGTGGAGGACCTCTACGCCAAGTGGGCGGCGGACCAGAGTTCGGTCGAGCCGTCCTGGCGGGCCTTCTTCGGCTCCCTGCACGAGCAGGCCGACACGGTGCGCAAGGCCGCCACGCCGCCACCCTGGACGCCCAAGGCCCTGCCGATCACGCGCCCCGACTGGCTGTCGGCCCTGGACGGCATGTGGCCGGCGGTGGAAGCCAAGGTCGCGGCCAAGATCGTCGAGCGCGAACCCGCCGCCAGTCCCGAGGCCGTCCGCGCCGCCACCCTGGATTCCCTGCGCGCGATCATGATGATCCGCGCCTATCGGATGCGCGGCCACCTGGCCGCCAACCTCGACCCCCTGGGCCTGTCCGAGAAGGCCGACGCCAGCGAGCTGGACCCCGCCAACTACGGCTTCGCCGAGAGCGACTTCGACCGGCCGATCTTCCTGGATTTCGTGCTGGGTCTGGAGACCTCCACGATCCGCGAGATCACGGCCATCTTGCGCCGCACCTACTGCGGCAATGTCGGCGTGCAGTACATGCACATCTCGTCGCCTGACGAGAAGGCCTGGCTGCAGCAGCGCATCGAGGGCCGCGACAAGGAGATCGTGTTCACGCCCGAGGGCAAGATCGCGATCCTGAAGAAGCTGATCGAGTCCGAGGCCTTCGAGCGCTTCCTGCATAAGCGCTTCCCCGGCACCAAGCGGTTCGGCCTGGACGGCGCCGAGGCGACCGTTCCCGCCTTGGAACAGATCATCAAGCGTGGCGGCGCCCTGGGCGTCGAAGACATCGTCATCGGCATGCCGCACCGGGGCCGCCTGAACGTGCTCGCCGCGGTGATGGGCAAGCCCTATCAGGTCATCTTCCACGAGTTCCAAGGCGGCTCATCGCTCCCCTCCGACATCGAGGGCTCGGGCGACGTGAAGTATCACCTGGGCGCCTCATCGGACCGCGAGTTCGACGGCAACAAGGTTCACCTGTCGCTCACCGCCAACCCATCGCACCTGGAGATCGTCAACCCGGTGGTGCTGGGCAAGGCGCGCGCGAAACAGGCCTTCTTGCTGCGCGAAGATCCCTCCGCCGGACGCGGCCATGTGCTGCCGCTATTGCTGCACGGGGATGCGGCCTTCGCCGGCCAGGGCGTGATCGCCGAATGCTTCGCCCTGATGGGGCTGAAGGGTTTCCGCATCGGCGGGACGGTGCACTTCATCGTCAACAACCAGATCGGCTTCACCACCAGCCCGCGCTATTCGCGCTCCAGCCCCTATCCGTCCGACTCCGCCCTGATGGTCGAGGCGCCGATCTTCCACGCGAACGGCGACGATCCCGAAGCGGTGGTTTACGCCGCCAAGGTCGCCACCGAATACCGCCAACAGTTCGGCAAGGACGTGGTCATCGACATGTTCTGCTATCGCCGGTTTGGTCACAACGAGGGTGACGATCCGACGATGACCCAGCCCTTGATGTACGCCAAGATCAAGGACCACCCCTCGACTCGCGAGCTCTACAGCCGCCGCCTGATCGAGGAAGGCGTCATCAGCCAGGAGGGCGTCGACACCTGGATCAAAGAAGCCGAGAGCTTCCTCGATTCCGAATTCGAAGCCGGCAAGGTCTACAAGGCCGACAAGGCCGACTGGCTGGACGGCAAGTGGGCGCACATGCACCTGGCCGAGGGCGATGAGCGCCGGGGCGACACCGCCGTTCCCGCCCAGCGCCTGCGCGATATCGGTCTGAAGATCACCGCCGCGCCGACCCGGCTCGATCTGCACAAGACGGTCAAGCGGGTGATCGAGAATCGCCACGAAGCCATCAAGACCGGCGAGAACATCGACTGGGCCACCGGCGAACACCTGGCCTTCGGCAGCTTGCTGGACGAGGGCTTCCCCGTCCGCCTGTGCGGCCAGGACAGCGTGCGCGGCACCTTCAGCCAACGCCACTGCGACCTGATCGACCAGCTGACCGAGGAGCATTACACCCCGCTGCTCAACATCCGCCCCGGCCAGTCCCACTTCGAGGTGATCGATTCGGCCCTGTCGGAAGAGGCGGTGCTGGGCTTCGAATACGGCTTCTCCCTGGCCGATCCGAACACCCTGACCTTGTGGGAAGGCCAGTTCGGCGACTTCGCCAACGGCGCCCAGGTCATCATCGACCAGTTCATCTCCTCCGGCGAGCGCAAGTGGTTGCGTATGTCGGGCCTGGTGATGCTGCTGCCGCACGGCTACGAAGGCCAGGGGCCGGAACACTCCTCCGCGCGCCTCGAACGCTTCCTGCAGCTCTGCGCCGAGGACAACCTGCAGGTGGTCAACTGCACCACCCCGGCCAACTATTTCCACGCCCTGCGCCGGCAGATGCATCGCGAGTTCCGCAAGCCGCTGATCGTGATGACGCCCAAGTCGCTGCTGCGGCACAAGAAGGCGGTGTCCAAACTGTCGGACATGACCGAAGGCTCGTCCTTCCACCGCGTGCTGAAGGACGACGCCGAGACCGGCTCCGGCATCACGCCGATCAAGCTCACGCCCGACGACAAGATCCGTCGTGTCATCCTCTGCTCCGGCAAGGTCTATTACGACCTGCTGGAAGCGCGCGAGGAGCGGGGCGCGGACGACGTCTACATCTTGCGGCTCGAGCAGTTCTATCCCTGGCCGACCAAGTCGCTGATGAACGAGCTTGCCCGCTTCACCGGCGCCGAGTTGGTCTGGTGCCAGGAAGAGCCGAAGAATATGGGCGGCTGGACCTTCGTCGATCCGTGGCTGGAGCTGACCCTGGCCCGGCTCAATATCGCCGCCAAGCGCGCCCGCTATGTCGGCCGTCCGGCCTCGGCCTCTACCGCCGCCGGCCTGATGAGCCGCCACACCCGTGAACTGAAGGCCTTCCTCGCCGAAGCCTACGCATAAACGGACCCCGAACGGTCCGACAAGGAGCAAGACCCCATGGCTGACATCATGACCCCCGCGCTCGGTGAATCCGTCACCGAAGCGACGGTGGCGCGCTGGACCAAGAAGGCCGGCGATGCGGTCCGCCGCGACGAGGTGCTGGTGGAGCTGGAGACCGACAAAGTCTCGCTGGAAGTGGTCGCGCCTGAAGACGGCGTACTGACGTCAATCGGCGCCGAAGAAGGCGCCACGGTCATCCCCGGAACCGTGCTGGGGGTGGTCACCGCAGGCGGCGCCGCAGCCGCCAAGCCCGCGGCCAAGCCTGCCGCGGCAGCTGCTCCCGCCCCCACCGCGGCGCCTGCTCAGCCGGCCCAGGCCGCGCCGGCGCCGGTTCCCGCCGCCATCGCCCAAGCCGCCGCACCGCCGGTCGCCGCGCCAGCGGCCGACCTGCCGCTCGCCCCATCGGTCCAGCGCATCGTCGCCGAAAACAAGCTCGACGCAGGTTCTATCCCGGGCTCCGGCAAGGATGGCCGCATCACCAAAGGCGACGCCCTGGCGGCTCTCGAAGCCCGCGCCACCCAGGTGCAGGCCCCGCCGCCGGTGGCCATCACCCCACGCGAGATCGGCGATCGCGAAGAACGCGTGCGGATGACCCGCCTGCGTCAGACCATCGCCCGGCGCCTGAAGGAGGCGCAAAGCACCGCCGCCATGCTCACCACCTTCAACGAGGTGGACATGAGCGCGGTCATGGCCCTGCGCAACCAGTACAAGGACGTGTTCGAGAAGACCCACGGCGTGCGCCTGGGCTTCATGAGCTTCTTCGTGAAGGCCTGTGTCTTTGCCCTGAAGGCGGTCCCGGATGTGAACGCCGAAATCGACGGCACCGACCTGATCTACAAGAACCACTACGACATCGGCGTCGCCGTCGGCACCGAGCGTGGTCTGGTCGTGCCCGTGTTGCGCGAAGCCGACACCCTCAACCTGGCTGGAATCGAAAAGGGCATCGGCGCCCTGGGCAAGAAGGCCCGCGACGGCCAGCTGGCCATGGAAGACCTGCAAGGCGGCACCTTCACCATCTCCAACGGCGGCGTCTATGGCTCGCTGATGTCGACGCCGATCCTGAACTCGCCGCAGTCCGGCATCCTGGGCATGCACAAGATCCAGGACCGGCCGATGGTGGTCGGCGGTCAGATCGTGATCCGGCCGATGATGTATCTGGCGCTGTCCTACGACCACCGCGTCGTCGACGGCCAGGGCGCGGTGACCTTCCTCGTGAAGGTGAAGGAACACATTGAGGACCCGCAGCGGCTGTTGCTGGACATCTAGCCGACATTGAACTCAACACGAAGGCGACATATCTACATCGTGTAGATACATGAGGCCGAAAATGTCCGGCGTTCGGGAAGATCGCAAAGGTTTTGATAGTCCGCCAGCGCGCGCCAAGCTGTTTCAGCATGGCGGCAGCCAGGCGGTGCGCCTTCCCAAGGCGTTCCGGTTCGAAGGGACTGAGGTCACCGTGCGCCGCGACGGGGACAGGGTGATCCTGGAGCCGGTCACGCTTCGTCGGCATCGCACGCCCGAGGAATGGGCCGCCTTCTGGGCGGAGATCGACGCACTTAGCGGCAATGAATTTCCGGATCGAGATCAGCCGCCGCTGCAAGAGCGCGATCTGGACTGGTGACGCTCTCGCTGGATACCAATGTCATCGTCGAGCTGATCCGAAATCGAAATCTGAATGTCCGGCGAAACTTCCAACAGGCCCTGCGCGAGGACCGCCTCGTCGGATCTCTAATTGTGTTTCATGAGCTCTATTTCGGTGCCGAGCGTCACCCTCATCCGGATAGCGAACACGAGGCGATCAGGAGGACGCTCGTGGACGTGGAGGTTGTGCCCTTCGATGAGGACGACATGATCACCGCCGCGCGCATTCGGGCTGCGCTTGCCAAACGTGGCCGCCCCATTGGCGCCTATGACCTTTTGATCGCCGGTCAGGCCCTGGCGCGGGGCTGGACTGTCGTCACCGCGAACACCGACGAATTTGCCCGCATCGACGGGCTCAATGTCATCGACTGGACAACGGCGCCGGACTAAACACCGGAGCCGTTCGAGCACAAAGGAACACGCACATGCCGGCCTACGACGTCGTCATCATAGGCGGTGGCCCCGGGGGGTACAACGCGGCCATCCGGGCCGGTCAACTGGGCCTGAAGGTCGCCTGCGTGGAGATGCGCGAGACCCTGGGCGGCACCTGCCTGAACGTCGGCTGCATGCCCTCCAAGGCCTTGTTGCATGCCTCGGAAATGTATGAGGCGGCGACCAAGGACTTCGCCGGCCTGGGTATCGACGCCACCGCGACCGTCAACCTGCCCAATATGATGAAGCAGAAGGCCGACAGCGTTGGCCAGCTGACCAAGGGCGTCGAGTTCCTGTTCAAGAAGAACAAGGCCGACTGGATCAAGGGCAAGGGCGTCATTACGGGCCCGGGCAAGGTGAACGTCACCGCAGCCGATGGCTCCGTTACCGAGCTGGAGACCAAGAATATCGTCATCGCCACCGGTTCGGAGCCGGCGCCCCTGAACGGCGTGGTGGTCGACAACAAGCGGATCGTCGACTCCACCGGCGCCCTGTCCCTGCCGGAAATTCCGAAGACCATGATCGTCATCGGCGCGGGCGTGATCGGGCTGGAGCTGGGTTCGGTCTGGCGCCGGCTCGGTGCGCAAGTCACCGTGGTGGAATTCCTCGACCGTATTGTCCCCGGCAGCGACGAAGAAACCGCCAAGACCCTTCAGCGGTCCCTTACCAAACAGGGCATGACCTTCAAGCTGGGCTCGAAGGTCACCGGCGCCAAGGGCGCGCGAGATGGCGTGGTGCTGACGGTCGAGCCCGTCGCCGGTGGCCCAGCCGAGGCCATCTCCGCCGACTACGTGTTGCTGGCCATCGGTCGCCGACCCTTCACCGAGGGCCTGGGCCTGGAGAGCGTCGGCATCACCCCGGACAAGCGCGGCTTCATCGACACCGACCATTGGAAGACCAGCGCCCCCGGCGTCTGGGCCATTGGCGACGTGACCCACGGCCCGATGCTGGCGCACAAGGCCGAGGATGAGGCGGTCGCCTGCATCGAGACCATCGCCGGCAAGGCGGGCCACGTGAACTACGACATCATTCCGTCGGTCATCTACACCCACCCGGAAGTGGCCGTGGTCGGCAAGACCGAGGAAGAGCTGAAGGCCGCGGGCGTCGCCTATAAGGTCGGCAAATTCCCCTTCACCGCCAACTCCCGCGCCAAGATCAATCACGAGGCCGAGGGCTTTGTGAAGGTGCTGGCCGACGCCAAGACCGACCGAGTGCTGGGCGTGCATATGATCGGCCCGGATGTGGGCGAGATGATCGGCGAATACTGCGTGGCCATGGAATTCGCCGCCGCCTCGGAGGACGTCGCGCGCACCTGCCACCCCCACCCCACCCGCTCCGAGGCCCTGCGCCAGGCGGCGATGGGTGTCGAGGGCTGGACCATGCAGGCTTAGGGATGTCCTAAATTGGCGAGGCGCGTTTCAGGCTGGGGCTGCAAAATAAGACGCTCATCCCCGCCTTCGCGAGACCTCTGCGAAAGTCGTGAGCTGGCTTGGAGAGGGCGGTTTCTGGCGCGATTTTAGGGCTGGGTGTGGCCGTTGATCAGGTTGGGGGTTGGCGATGAGGCTTCGGTCAGGGAGCCTTGGCTGCGATTGTCCTGAGATTGAAGGCGATGAGGACGAGATCGAGATGGAAGGCGTTGGCGGCGAGGCCTCGGTATCTCATCCGCTCCAGTCCGTAGCGGCTCTTGAGCTGGGAGAAGGTGCGTTCGACAGCTGATCGGACGCGGCCGATCAGCTTGTTGCGAACGGTCTGCCAGTGGGGCAGGACCTTCATGTGCTTGTGGCGGCGGTGCTGGATGCGGTCCTTGACGCCTCTGGCCTTGAGGGCCTGACGGCGAGCCTTCTTCTCATAGGCCTTGTCGGCATAGACGGCCTTCTCGTCGCCCAGGATCAGGTCGTCGGCGACCTGGCTCTCGTAGACCTTGGCCGGCGTCAGGATGCGGCTTCTGACCAGGCCCGAGCCCTGATCGACGCCCACATGGGCCTTGTAACCGAAGAACAGGCTGCGCGAGGGACCCTTGCGCGTCCAGTTGGCGTCCGGATCGTGCGGCGAGCGGCTCTCCTGGTCCTTGGGCGTGGAGCCGGACGGCGGCGGGCGCACCGCGCTGCGGATCAGGGTGGCGTCCACCAGCGTGCCGATCTTCAGCACGAAGCCCGCCGCTTCCAGCTGGCCCAGCACCTCGGCGAACAGCGCCTCTCCAAGATCGGCCTGCTTCAGCGCGTTGCGGAACCGGCAGAGCGTCGTCTCGTCCGGCGTCGCCGCATCCAGAGCAAGCCCGCAGAACCGGCGGAACGACACCCGGTCCAGCAAGGCCTCCTCCAGGCCCGGGTCGGACAGGCCGTACCACTGCTGCAGCAGCAAGGCCTTGAACATCGACAACGGACTGTAGGGCGGTCTGCCCGTCTCACCAGGCCGCACCGCCGACACCAGGGCCTCGATCCGGCTCCAATCAATCAAGCCCG
>Ga0302315_10000569_pt1 | contig 40776 bp, 18 predicted proteins | sample III_Palsa_N3_1_FD_200532 | JGI IMG/M metagenome (GOLD analysis project Ga0302315, IMG submission 200532) | Peat permafrost microbial communities from Stordalen Mire near Abisko, Sweden - III_Palsa_N3_1 | ecosystem: Environmental > Terrestrial > Soil > Palsa > Peat permafrost | place: Sweden...
GGGCACGATGCACATCGATTGTCAGCATGTGCAGCGGTACCGCATTTTTTGCCGGTGGGTTATTGATGAAAGCCGATGCTGCCGCATCGTTTTTTAGGTAGGCATCAAGAAATTGACCCACGTACCGCACCATCCAGCTATGCGCCAAGGAAACCTCCTGCCGCGAATAGTCACCCGGAGTCGCATCGGCAACGAAGCGCAAGTTATGGGAACCAAAATCGATATGCATCATCGGCTGCATCGTCACCTTATAGACGTCTGCGTATTTCATTTCGTCAAGGGCGCTCCAGCTGGTATCTACTTTCTCTTTCGCCAAGTCTTCAATCGACGAGGGTTGAGAGGCAACATACAATAACGGAACCGTCATTTGCGCTGGGTTGACGTACTTGGCAGCACCCTTTCCACCGTTAATCAAATTGGTTTCATAGCGAACGGCCCCATCGAGAGAAACCAACGCCGTGATGCGGCTGTCTTTCGCCGCAGCGAACACGTTGGAAATCCCGCCGTAGCTGAAACCGGCAACAGCGATATGTGCGGTGTCGACCTCCGGTAAGGATTGTGCATAGCCAATCGCGTATTCAATGTCGAGCGCTTGGGCTTCTATCCCCTCAAGATCCGCCGTCATTGCCCGCGAGTGCGCGCCCATGCTGGGGATGGCAATTACAACATAGCCATGACTGGCAAGAAACTCGCACATATCAACGTTTTCAGCCGCACTGTGACTGAAGCTGGGGGCGTAAACCACTAAAGGGAATTTACCCGGCTTGGCTTTGGCATCTTGCACTGCCCACATCGGGTGCGCAGTTTCTTCGTGCATCTGCGCGGCGCCCCATGTTTTGGTTAAATCGACCAAGTTCTCGTTCAAGGTGCTGTCAACTTGCGCATCCGTCATATTGATCGCGCCTTCACTAGCAGCGATGCGCATATAGTCGAGATAAGTGACTGGGGTGCCGCCTGCTTGCGCCGGATACCAAACCAGGGATTGAATTGGCCGAGCTGTTGGCCCCTTCGGGCTTTCTCCGGTGATCAGATCAACCCTATCGTTAAAGGCACGCGACTGATCTACCTGCTTCACAATATGTAAGCCAACACTATACGGGCCCGGCGGATTCGAAAATGTGAAATTCGGTGCGGAGTTGGCGGTGCAAGCCAGCACGGAAAAAATTACAAGGATAACAGAGCGCATAGAATTCCTTTGATCGGAGATGTAATCTGTTTCAGGGAAGATGCCATAAAGTTTTGGGCGTGACCTATCATCTGTGGGTTGTAAAGAAAGCTCACGAGTTCAAAAAATAAAGTCGAATTCATTGACTTCAAAAAGAAAGATCGAGCGCGATTGCCCCCGATCTTTTAAACAAATCAAAAGCGCTAGCGCTACTCCGCTATTCCGCGCATTTCATTTGCGAGAGTACCTGCGCCGTAAATCTTATCCATCGCTTCCAGAATAGCTGCACTGTCAACCGAGACGGCACGGTTATTCGATTCGTCATATCCGAATGCGCCGCCTATCGAATGGATATTGCCGTCAAAAATCAGTCCGACCAATTCACCTTTTCGATTAATCAAAGGGCTACCGGAATTGCCGCCGGTAATGTCGTTGGTACTGGCAATGTTGTAGGGCGTTGATGGATTCAATTTATCCTTGGCTGCATACCATGTATCGGCCAGCTTGAATGGCTCGGACCCAGTCGCGTGTGCAAACGCGCCAGCAAAATCGGTAAATGGAGGCACATCCTGGCCCGCTTCTTCCCAGCCTTTGACAACACCGTACGACAGCCGCAGTGAAAATGTGGCATCCGGATAGATACTGGTTCCCAACATAGCGAAGCGCGCGGCGGCGATTTTTTCTTCAGCCTTGGCAATCACTGAATCGACGCGAGTTTCATAGTCTTTACGCACTGCGCGTGCCACCGGATCGATTTGCAATGCCAGTTTGATGAACGGATCGTTGGACTCCAACACCGCTTTCATTCCACCATTCCATAATTGCTTGCGCACGGCCGGGTCACCCAACTTGGTGCCATCGACCAAACGACCAGCAACTTGCTCTGGGGAGTCCATGCCTAGAATTTTCGCAACTTGCGCATTGCTTGGGCTTAAACGTTCGCGCATTTTTGTCAGCGACCAGCCCAGTTTCATCTTTTCAAAGTCTGGATAAATCGGTGCTGACGACATCAGGCTCGCTTCCACTTGCGGCAACATGGCATCGGCGTATTCCGGCAGGCGTTCAGCGTTGGGTTTGGTGCGTTCGGCTGCTGCGCGCACCAGCGTTTTGGCAAAACCTGCATAATCGCTGGCGAAGGCCATGCCATGCTCAAACTGAATGAATGGTTCACGCATTACATTCGATAATTTGACCGAATTGGCAATCGCGTCCCACGCGCCGCCAGTGCTTTCTTGCAATTCCGGCTTGCCCGCGACGAAGTTACGCAACGCAGTTTCCTCGGCTTGCTTGACATCGATCAAGCTCGGCTCAACCAATGCTTCACGTTGCCCGCTAAAAACTTTCAAGGCGTTCTCAATTGACTTCAACTCCTCCTGCGCGACCCGGTTTTGCTCAGGGCCCATGGCTCGAAATTGGGTTAATAGACCGCGGTATTCGGAAAGACGGATCAAGGTCTCAGGCAAAGCATGGTCGCGCCGCGCAATTAGGCGTGCCATCGTGTAGGCACGCTGGGTACTGCCAGGGTGTCCGGTTGTCATCACCAAGTCGCCTGACCGTGGACCTGTACTACTGACGGGGAAATACGATGCGACCTTGGCAGGCATGCCGTCTTCATAAACGCGTATGAGTGACATGTCGAGGTCAAAGCGCGGGAAATTGAAATTATCCGGATCGCCGCCAAAAGCGGCAACGGCTATCTCGGGAACGAATACCAGGCGTACGTCCTGAAAGCGATGATAACGGTATAAATTGTATTTTCCGCCTTGGTACAGACTTACCATATCGCAGCGTACCTTGTCGCCGTCCTTGCCTACACATGCGCTGGAAAGCTTGGCGGTTTCTGCATTCTTTGCTTTGGTAAATGCCCCGCCATCCAAACCGGCGATGGCGTGATGCATGGCGTCTGTCACATCGATGATTTTTTCCAGGCGATTGACTTCCATCGCCGGACAACGTTGCTCGTCGGCTGCAGAACGCGCCAAAAAACCATGTTTCAGATAATCGGTTTTTTCATTTGAAATCTGCTCGACGCATTGCGCGGCACAATGATGGTTCGACAAAACCAAACCGTTGGACGAAACGAACGACCCGGAGCAACCTGATGCCAGGCGTGTCGACGCTAGCATCGCATGTTCCAACCAATTCGCGTCGGGTGCCCAGCCGACTTCCTTTTTCATTCGCTCGATCGGCGGATTATCGAAGGTCCACATGCCTTCAGCTGCTGTTGCCAGAATTGGCGTCATCATCAGGCTAATTAATAATTTTGTTTTCATTTTCTGATCTCCGATATATATTTTCTGATCAACTTAATCAGCGTTTCTTTAGTAATTTTAAAAATGATCCCGAGCAGCGGGAAAGCAACACGGGAATTCATCTGTGGGGGTAGATTCCATTTCGGACAAATTGGCAGCAGCCGTTGCGGTGGTAGCATTGGTGCCGACCGCAATGGACGCGTTGTAGGCTGCCGCGCCAACAGATAGCTGTAGATTCTGAAAATCGATCCTCAATGCATTGCCAGCATCGGCCCTTCGTCGGCCGCCGATAGTGATGCCACGAGTGGCGGCGGGTTCTGCAGCAAGGTGCCTGGTGAACCTGGCGGCCCTGACGATGTCGTGCCGCCATTGCTGCCACAGGCGATCAGCAGCACGACGATACCAAGCGCAGTTACCGCTGTCCTAAAATGAATCATTTAATTCTCAACTTGTGTCAAATCGGTTGCCAATCACCGTTCTGATCGGCGGCATAGGAGGCAATAGTGTATTGACGAAAAATATATAGCTTCCAAGACAATGCAGTGAGAGTACCGCGTAGCCCGATACGTTGCATCTATACGGAAGTATCAAGTCAGGCGGTTATGGGCTTATCGAAGGGAAATTGATGGGATGCGAATCCAGCCAAGCCAAGCACGGCCACTGAAAAGCCAGGTGATCGGACGCACATTGGCAGGCTGAAATTAATGTTGCGCAGCCCCCGCATATAGAATACGTACCAAGGCATCGCGCAGTAGTTCAGAGCGCAGCGGTTTGTGCATCACTTGAAAATTGCAGGACTGCACTTCTTGCATGATGTCGGGTGTTGTATCACCTGTAATCAGGAGCGCAGGAATTTCTTGGTTGAATTCCGCCCGCAATATGGCGATCGCATCGATCCCCGTTTCATTGACCCGCAGCCGATAGTCGCAGATCAGGGCGTCGGGGGTTCGATCGGAACTTCCCAGCAAGGAGATTGCCTCCTTGCTCGATGCAGCGGTGGTCACTGCGCAGCCCCACTTTTCCAATAACTCTCGCATCGCATCGAGTATGTGCTCGTCGTCGTCAATCACGACAATGAGCATATTGTTCAGCGATATTTGAATCGTCGAGTGTAAAAAATCCGGCGATTTACCGAACTCTTCAGATTGACTAGTCGCAAGCGGCAAATCAATTGAAAATGCAGATCCGTTTCCAGGTTGCGAGTTCAAGATTAACGGCAGGTTCAGTAGCTTGCATAATCGCCGCACAATGGCCAAACCCAAACCAAGTCCTTTGGCCTGTTCTCGATTGCCGCTGTCGAGCTGGCGAAATTCCTCGAATACGGCACGTTGTTGATCGGTGGCGATACCAATCCCCGTGTCTTGTACGACTACACGCAGGCTATCTTCGACTTTGCGGCAATGTATGGAAATTGATCCGAATTTTGTGTATCGCACCGCATTGGCGGTCAGGTTGGCCAATATCTGGTGAACCAGTCGGGCGTCGCTTTCTACCCACTCCTGGCAAGGCTCGACCATCAGCGGCAATCCGCCGGCATTGGCCTGCGGTGTAAATTCGACTTCCAGGCGGGCCAGCATCGACGCAATTGGAAAGCGTTCAACGCGAGGTTTGACCACGTGCGCGTCGAGCCGCGATAGATCTAGCAAGGCTACAAACATTTCGTCCATGATCTGCACGCATTTACGCATTTTTCCAAACACCGCACGGGCCGAGTCTTTGACGTCCAAATCCGTTAGTGCGCCCAGATAAATATTCAATGCATGGATCGGTTGACGCAGATCGTGACTGGCAACCGCCAAAAAATAAGTTAGTTCGCTTTGATGCTGTTCCTGAATCTTGTTGGCCGTTTCCAGCAGCACATTTTTTTCCTCGATCGTCGTCTTTTGTTGCATGATTTCTGCAGTGCGTAACACTACTTGTTGCCCAAGTGCTTCTTTCTGACGGATTAGGCTGCGGAATCGGGCACGGTATGCGGCTGCAGCGATGGCTAGGAGAAGTACAGTAAAGCAGACTCTGAACCACCACGTTTTCCAGAACGGCGGCATGATCGTAATGTTCAGTGTGGCGCCAATATTATTCCAAATGCCATCTCGGTTAGCGGCCTTGACGCGGAACGAATAGTGGCCCGGATCGAGATTGGTATAAGTTGCAAGACGTCTGGTCGCATCCGTATAGGCCCAATCCTTATCGAAGCCTTGTAATTGGTAGGCAAATTGATTGGATTTGGGATCGTCGAAATTCAATGCTGCGAATTCTATTGAAAAGACACTCGCCTGATAGGGCAAGGTGATCGTTTTCGCATCTTGAATCCGGGTATCTAATGTGAATCCCTGGATCTCCTTGCCGATCACGGCGGACTTATTGAATATCTGAAAATCGGTGATTAAAACTGGCGGCGCCGGATGGGGATTGTCCAGTAATTCGTCGGGGCGAAATGCCGTCAAGCCACTGGGTCCTCCAAAATAAAACGTGCCATCGCTGCCGCGCAGAGCGATATCGGCAAAGTAGCCGCCTTCCAATGTGCCATCGGCAACGGTGTAATGCTTAAATTCCTCGGTAACAGGATTAAGACGTGAAATGCCAGCATCGGTGCTAATCCATATCGATCCGTGCTGATCTTCCAAGGCACCGTCAACCATGGAGCTGGTTGCATAGACCTTAAAGATGATCGTGTCATCGGCATTTATCTCCATTCGACCGAGGCCGTGTACGCCGCATATCCAGATAGTTCCTTTGGAATCTTCGAGTAATGAGCTCACCGGGCCTAGGCTGTTTGCTTGGTTGGCTTGAATCGACAAATGTTTGAATTGCCCACTGTCTCTATCAAAGCGTTCAATCCCATTTGAGGTACCGATCCAAATGCGGCCGCGATGGTCTTCAAGCAAAGTGAGGATGAAGTCATTTGCACCGTCATGTGGCGCATGGTCGCCGTGCTGATAATGTTGCCAGACATTTTTATTTGGATCCAAACGATACAATCCCGTAGAGGACATAAACCATACTGTGCCTGCGCGGTCCACTTTGACATTGCCGTAGCTACCCGAGCCCGGTGCCCCCTTGCTTGAAATGCTGGCTTCATAACGCATGGCCGTTGGATTGAAGCGGCGCAATCCTCCTTGACTCGCGATCCACAATACTCCTTCGCCGTCGGCAGCCAAGCTGGTTTGCGCCTGGTCCAGGCTTTGCGAATTTCCCGATCTACTCCCAAGAACCTCTGCGGAGCCGGTGGCCGGATCGAATAAATTGATGCCGCCGCCGTACGTGGCAAGCCAAAGGCGTCCTTCGGGAGCATTCAATAAGCCGGTAATTTTATTATTGGAGAAATTTCTCCCAAAACTGGAATTTTGCGAAAATCGTTTGAATTTTCCGCTACTCAAATCAACTTTAGAGACGCCGTTGAAATAAGTGCCGATCCATAGCGTATCGGTCTTGTCTTGCCAGACGACGCTGATGTCATTGTCCGCCACGCTATGCGACTCCATTGGATCGTGTCGATAGGCGATAAAGTGTCCAAAGTCCTTGTCCCAGCGAAGCAGGCCATTATTTTGCGTTCCGGCCCAAAGGCCGCCTTGCCTGTCCTCAAATATGTTTGTGATCCAGTTATTCGCGATCCCTTCGGCAGGTCCGTAGCGCTTGCGTTTCGGCTCTGCTTGATCGATTTGCCAAGCTTCCAATCCGGCCTTGGTTCCGATCCATAGCGTTTGTTGATGGTCAACACACAAGGAAAACACGTTATTGTGATTCGCATCGGGATGCGCTGCGCTATCCAAACGGAAATGCTGAAAATGCGATGCGCCGGGCATCAATAGATCCAAACCTGAAGGTGAGCCTATCCATAATCTGCCTTGTGCATCACGGGTTAATGTTTTCACGCGATTGTCGCGCAAACTTGTTGCGTCGTTCGGTTGATGTCGCAGTGCCGAGAATTCGCCAGTGCCCGGATTGAAGTGCTGCAAACCATCGCCGGTGCCCAACCATAAAGCGCCATTTCCATCGCTCACGATTTGCGTCACCGCCATTTTTCCGGCGCCACTTTCGCTGGGTGTATTCGGGCGATAACGAATGAATCTATCGCCGCGCTCGTCATAAAGAAGCAAACCGCCAAGTGTGCCGATCCACAACCGGCCTTGATTATCGACAAATAACGCCAGGATCGCATCGTTGGCGAGGCTGAAGGAATCCGCATAGATATTTTTGTAGGTTGCGGAGTGCAAGCCGTCATACCGCATCAAGCCGTTCGAGGTGCCAAACCACATGTATCCCTGGCTGTCTTGGGCGATCGCAGTAATTTGGCTGATGTCCAACCCTTGTTCTGCTGCCACTGTCTCGAAGCGCAATTCGGCCGAAGCGGCGCTGCTCGCGTTCAAGAAAAGCGCTGCCAGACAACAAATAACGAGGGAACGCCAATATGCTCGGCGTGATGAATACACTATGCGGCTCTCCGGGTAAATTCAATTCAATCAAACTCAAATCATTTGCGGCAATACGTCGAGGCGCTGCCAATTGCGCTGAATGTATTCTGCTGACAACAGGATGCCACGATATGGCACACGTTAGTGAGACTTCATACCTTTGTATAGTTGCCGAGGCGACAATAGGTGGTTAACATCGCACTTTCATTTGCAATTGTGAACGGATATCCAATGTCGTCCCACCGTAGTTCGCGCACTACCAAAGCATTCCCCCGCATCGTATTCCATTGCGTCTCGACCGGTATTGTTCTATCTATCGCTGCATGCGGAGGCGGAGCCGGGACTTCCGCGCCCTCACAAACAACAACCGCACCACCCGCGACACCGCCATTAACACCGCCACCGTCATCCGGTGGTACGACACCTGTGCCCGCGACAGAATACAGTCTACTCGCGGCCCCGATGGCTACCAACGCGACGTACGCGAACGTCGCGTCCTTGATCGGTGGCGCAATGCTCGACGCCAATGGCTATGTTGGTTCCAATAGGCCGGGTGTCACAGGCACGGTCTATCCTGATTTCGCCGCAGATGAACAGCGCAGTGCGTTCGACAACATGTTGGGCGGCATTTTGACCAACAACGATGCTGCGGTTTTTCAGGGTTGGCAAGCGCTGCAGGTAACCTATGCCCATCAGTCTATCAATGGCGACTTCCCGGGAAACATTACGAAGCCGCAGTATGCCGGCTCCGCCAACATGCATTTCTTTATGGCATGGTCATGTCATGCGTTGAGTGTCTTGCTGCAAAGCCCTTATGCGGCAAAGATCCCACCAGGTGGAACGCTGACCTATGCGCAGTTGATCAATGGCACCGGGAGCAGTACGCAAGCACAGCAATACGGCATCTTGCCTCAAATTAAATTGGCACTCGACTTCCTGGTCACCAATGCCACACACAACTCTGCCACCGACCCATTGAATTTCGATTTCTACGCGCCTAATCGCAGCATAATCGATGCCAACGCCTTTGCGTTTGGTAGCCTACTGCTACAAAACTATCCAACGGCGAGCGGCAGCCTGCCTGCTTATGCGGTGCAAGCGCAGTGGTGGGTCAATAATACCTTTGTGGCCAGCGCCTACGCGCAATTTAATAAGCGCCCCCTGGCCAATGCGATCACCGGCGTATTCTATGAAGGCAATCCGATCAACGGCTATGGCTATGACAGCAGTTATCAAGCTGTGGCGACGTCGCAGGCAATGTTCCACGCATTTAACTTCCCTGCGAATTTCAAGGCTGCCGGTGTGGATCCAGTCACTTTCGTCAAATTGGCCGGGCGCTTTTTGCAGCAGCGTTTCTACTCCACCAATCCGGCAGGAATCGGCGGTGGGCCGGTGGTCGACGATACCGACGACACCCGCACCGGGCCGACCCCGATCGATGCGGAGGGAAAATCGACCGACTTTGATATCGTCTCAGCCCGCAAGGCCATGATTTTCTATACCGCGCAATTCAATCGCGCCGAAGGAGTGCAAAGCGTTAGCGCCAACACGGGTAGCACCTTGATTTGGGGTAGTCCACCGACGATCTTTAATGACCCCGATCTACTGAACCAAAGCATCGCGCTGGGTAAGGCTGTGACAACGTACACGGTCTATGCGACCAATTCAGGGATTCAATCGGGCGCGACCCAGACGCTAGATCCGCAGTTCTCCATATCGGCCACAGGTCTACCACCCGGTCTAAGTTTGAGTGCACCGTATAGTTATACGCAGACGCCAAGCGCGGGCGATATCGGCAATCTTGATCAAGGCATCGGCATGGCAGATATCACCGGTACGCCGACGCAGCCAGGTTCTTACGCGGTGACTCTGACCCCGACCAATAAATATGGTGCCGGGAAAGCGATTACCCTCATGCTCAATATTGATCCATAGCAGATGCGCGGCCAACAGGCGAAAGACACCAGGGCTGCGACACTATCGTGCCGCTATTGCACGGCCCTACCTTCAGTGGAATAATCCGATGCCTCAATAGGGATTTTCAGCGGCAACCATCCGGTCTTCCGGCAATACCTCAGTCATCAATCGCATGCTGAGCAGCGAACAATAACGTCATAACTTTTGAATTGCCGGCCATGGATTTGAACTTGTACCAATCTTCTTGCTTGGCAGTCTCCCTGCTGGGCTTAGTTCCCGCCTTTGCCACAGCTGCCGGGCCACAGCCGGTGCCGGATCCGGCCTACAATGCATACATAAAACCGAAGCAATTGATCATGCTACCCGATGGGCGCAAGATACATTTATTTTGTGAGGGTGTCGGTTCGCCAACCGTCATTTTCACGGCCGGGTTGGGTGATTGGTCGGCGATTTGGAACAAAGTCCAAGGGACGATCGCGATGGAAACCCGAACCTGTGCATGGGACCGCGCCGGCTATGGATTTAGTGACCCGAGTCCCCTGCCGCAAGATGTCAACCATACGACTGACGATCTGGAATCAGCGTTGAAAGTCGCGAAAATTGCCGGCCCTTACATTATTGTTGGTCATTCGCTGGGCGGCTACGAAAGCCTGCGCTTCGCCGACAGACACCCGGACCAAGTTGTGGGAATGGTGTTGGTCGATCCATCCATTCCAGATCAAGCACGGCGTAATAAAGCTGTGGCACCGAAAAGTTTTGCAGCGATAGAGACAATGTATGGTCAATTTATACAAGAAACGAGAGCTTGCGCCGCAAAATTAAAGAGCGGGGCCCTCACGTTGACATCAGCTGATCCAGATGAGTGCTTCAGCGACAATCTGACTTATCCCCTTGAATTAAGAAATGCAATGCGGCAGTTGGACAATGGTCCTGCACGATGGGTGACCACAGCCTCTCTGCTGTCCCAGTTCGACAAAAGCTCACGGGAAATCATCAACAAAAAGCGTAATTATGCCAACATGCCGCTGCGCATACTAACCGCAGGCGATCCCTTAGAGGCGCCGCCAAGTTTCGGTGCTGCCGCAATTGCAGAAGCTCCAGCACTCCAAGCAGAATTATTTCGCGGACATGAAGCCATGGCCGCACTATCGACCAACGGTGCCAACATCGTGGTTCCAGGAACTTCCCACTACATCCAGTTCATTAAACCAGAAGTTGTGATTTCGGCGATTTCTCAGGTGTTCGATGAAATTCAATTGAGTGGCAATCTCGCGGCGAATTTGTCCGCACAGAAGAGCGTGCCCGCGGCTGAGAAAAAATTCGGAGATGCCAAGGAAACGATCGAGAAATCATCTACCCACCATTAATTATTTGTTTTGACCCAGACTTGATCGTACAACTTGTGTCGAATTAGGGCAGACTCAGGTCGACGGGAAGATGGTCAATCATTCACAGGAGGTAGGCAAATGTCTTCTCTCAGTGGAAATTGGGATTCGATTGTTGGAAGGCGGATGTCCGTCGACCCAAACAAGGCAAAACGTAACCTCTGATGCGCTCCTTCAAGCGCTACTTCAACAACAGTTGTTACGCTTCGGGGCACTTGATGTGTTCCGGCCGAAAACCCAGTCCAACGAGCCGCGCTGGTATGCGCTGCAACAGTGGCAGCGCATTGAGTATGCGAACAAGAAAAATGCTCGTTAAAGGTTAAATATCATTACATTCACCACATGTAACCTTTTGACACATTCTGTTGTCGCTTTCATATGGTAACGTGCAGACTGTCTATTATTGTTTGTTAACTTGCGGCGCCCGGAAAAACTGTGGTTGTCGATTGCAGAATTTACACCGAGACTGAAAGTTTTATCGAAAGGCTCAATGCTTGGGTTGAAGCGGGAAAATTGAAGGCGACTTGCTATACTTGACGGCTTGCGCGGCATGCTGCAATTCCATTGTAGATCGCCGCATATGGAAATGGTATAAAAACAATGGCGCATAACGAACATTCACCGATCGCTTCGATTGCCGCAGCTTCTGCGGCAGGACAACAACCGCATGCTGAGCAGAGACGTGCGGATGCCGGTTTTGCCAAGGATGTTCCAGAAGATCAATTACACCCCGATCCTTTGCTCGATTGTTTGGTAGAGCTGACCAGAATTCACGGTCGCCCGAGTACCCGCGCCGCGCTGTCAGCCGGCTTGCCGCTGTCGAAGCAAGGGCTAACACCATCGCTGTTTGCCCGTGCGGCATCGCATGCAGGGTTTTCGGCAAAAGTAGTGCGCCGCGCGTTTGACAAGATCGATTCGGCCCTGCTGCCGGCCATCCTGCTGCTCGAAAATAATGAAGCATGCGTTTTGCTTGGATGGGAAAACGAGAGCGGAAAAGCGCGCCTGCTTTTCCCCGATGCAGCGCAAGGAGCGGTTTACCTGACGCGCGAGGAATTGCAGGCCCGATATATCGGCATCATCATATTTTCACGTCCGCATTTTCGTTTTGACGATCGCACACCGCCACTGGTGAATGTGCCGCAAAGGCATTGGTTCTGGGGCGCAATCCTTGATCAGGCCTCGATTTTCAAGGACGTCCTGGCAGCCGCCTTGTTGATCAACGTGTTTGCGGTCGCAATGCCCTTGTTTTCCATGAATGTCTACGACCGTGTGGTCCCCAATTTTGCGGTCGAAACCTTGTGGGTGTTTGCGGGCGGCATGGCGCTGGTGTTGATCCTGGATTACATCATTCGCTTGTTGCGCGGCCATTTTGTCGATCTGGCGAGTGCGCGCATTGATATCAAATTGTCCACGTTGATCATGGAGCGCGTGTTGGGAATGCGCTTGTCGCAGCGGCCAACCTCGGTGGGGGCGTTTGCTTCCAATTTGCGTTCCTTTGAGGTAGTACGCGACTTCATTGCTTCCGCCACTGTCACGACCCTGATCGATTTGCCCTTCGCCTTCGTGTTTCTGGTAGCAATTGTCTGGATCTCCTGGCCCCTGGTATTTTTGCCGATTTTCGGAATCATTGCGGTAATGATGTATAGCTACGTCATCCAGCATCGGATGCGCAATTTGTCGGAAACGACTTTCCGCGCGGCGGCGCAACGCAATGCCATATTGGTCGAAAGCTTGACGGCGCTGGAGACCATCAAATCGCACGGTGCAGAGAGTCAGATGCAGGCGCGCTGGGAAAAAACCACCGCGTTTCTGGCGCGGGTCGGCGCCGAGTTGCGTTTGCTGTCTGCATCAAGCATGTATGGTGCGTCGGCGATTCAGCAATTCGTCAATGTGGCGGTGGTGGTGGCTGGTGTGTATCTGATCCACGAACGCATGTTGACCTTGGGCGGATTGATCGCCTCGACCATGTTGGCGGGCAGGGCGATGGCGCCGCTGGGGCAGGTTGTCGGCTTGCTACTGCAATTTGAAAACGCTAAAAATTCGATGAAGTCGCTGGAAGGCGTGATGACGACGCCTAATGAGCGCAGCGAAGAAAGTTCGTTTGTGCATCGACCCGAAGTACGTGGGGAGATTGAATTTCGGGATGTGCATTTCAATTATCCCGGAAGCGAGCAAATGGCCTTGCGCGGGCTGAATTTCCGGATCAAGGCGGGCGAGCATGTGGTCGTCATCGGGCGCGTCGGTTCCGGTAAATCGACACTGCAAAAATTGATACTGGGCTTGTACACGCCTAGCAAAGGCGCGGTGCTGCTCGATGGCGTCGATTTGAGGCAATTGGACCCGGCCGATTTACGGCGCAATCTCGGCTATGTGGCCCAGGAGTCAATGCTGTTCTATGGCAGTTTGCGCGACAATATCGCGATCCGGGCGCCGTATGCCGACGATCGAGCGCTGGTCGCTGCCGCCGAATTGGCGGGGTTGACGGATTTCGTCAACCGTCATTCGGAGGGATTCGACATGATCGTCAGCGAGCGGGGCGAATCATTGTCGGGCGGACAACGCCAAAGCATCGCGATCGCACGCGCGGTATTGCTTGACCCGCCGATTTTATTGCTTGATGAGCCGACTAGTTCCATGGATTACATGTCGGAAGCGCAGTTGAAAGAGCGCGTCCAGAAATTCGGCGAACATAAAACCATGATCATTGTCACGCATCGATCTAGTTTGATGGATTTAGCCGACCGCATCATCGTGCTGGATGACGGTGTCATTGTCGCCGACGGCCCCAAGGAAAAAGTGATTGCGGCACTGCAATCCGGCCAAGTCGGGAGGGCGGCATGAGCCGCTTGATCGGCGTGGGCCGCTGGGTCGTCAATCTCATGGAGTCCATTCGCCTACGCGCGGACAAACACCTCGATCCTTTTTTTGCGCGGTGGACTGAAGGCGAAAAAATGTCTGAGCAGGATTTCATGGGAGATGCCGATCGAGCCATCCTGGAGCAGGAACCGATACGTGCGCGTATTTTGCTGCGTGCCTTGTTCGCCGCATTTGTTGTTTTTATTGTATGGGCCGGTTTGGTGAATATTGACGAAGTGACGCGCGGCGATGGCAAGGTTATTCCCTCGCAGCAGTTGCAAGTTTTGCAAAGCCTGGATGGCGGAATCGTGTCACAGATACTGGTCAAGGAAGGTGACGTGGTCAATGCAGGCCAGGTCTTGCTGCAGGTGGATTCGACCCGGTTCGAGTCGTCGGTCCGGGAGAATCGTTCTGAATATCTTTCCCTGTCGGCGAAAGCCGCGCGTTTGATGGCGATTCGCGAAGGGAAGCCGTTTGATCCGCCGGCCGAAGTGATGGCTGAAGATCCGAAGACGGTGGCGCAGGAGCGGCAGTTGTACGAGACTGCCAATTCCGAAATGCAGACGCAAATTTCGATTGCTCGTCAACAACTGGAAGAGCGCCAGCAGGAATTGGCGGAGGCGCGATCCAAGCAAAACCAGGGAGCGCAAGCCTATGAATCGTCAATGAAGGAATTGGCGGTGACCAAACCGCTACTGGCTTCCGGCGCGGTATCTGAAATGGAAGTGTTACGGTTGCAGCGCGACGTCGATCGTTTCCGCAGCGAACGGGATATTGCCACCTCGCAGATTTCGCGGGCCCAAGCAGCCGTTACCGAAGCATCGCGCAAGATCCAGGAAGTCGAACTGGATTTTCGCAATACGGCGAGCAAGGAATTTTCTGAGACCACGGCAAAATTGAATGCCTTGACGCAGACCAGCACCGGCTTGAACGATAAGGTCAAACAATCGGCGATACGTTCTCCCGTAAGAGGCACGGTCAAGCGCCTGTTGGTCAATACCGTTGGCGGGGTGGTGCAACCGGGCCGGGATATCGTCGAGATCGTGCCGCTCGAAGGCAAACTGGTGTTGGAGGCAAAAGTACAGCCGCGCGATATTGCTTTCTTGCGACCTGGCCAAAAGGCAATGGTGAAATTTACCGCCTATGATTTTTCGATTTATGGCGGCCTTGACGCGACGCTGGAACTGATTGGCGCCGACTCGGTCACAGACGATCGCGGCAACACGTTTTATACGGTAAGAGTCAGTACAACGAAAACGAGTCTGGCCGATCACTTGCCGATTATTCCGGGCATGGTTGCGGAAGTGGACATTATCACAGGCCAGAAAACGATTCTTTCCTATCTGTTGAAGCCGGTCCTGCGGGCGAAGCAGGCCGCCATGACAGAACGCTAACGTTCTTGGACACTAAAAACCACGTGGACATGACACAGCACCTTTTCATTTCTCCAAACGGGGAGATGTTGCCGAGATGGCAGCACGCATTTGCCATGGCAAATGTTGTGTCTACGGATGACGTGTCGCCATTGGTCAAGCCGGGATTCGTATGGCTCCGGCTGCATGCCGGCATGCCGGTTGGAGACCAGATCCAGCGAATGCGCCTTTACGTCGGCGAGGTCGCTATTGTCGTACTGAGTGATACGCCGAACGACGATGAGGGAATGGAAGCATTTTCCGCCTCTGCGCGCGGCTATTGCAATAGCCACGCTTCTGCCGAGGTATTAAGGCAAGTCGCGACGGTGGTGTCGCAAGGTGGACTGTGGGTCGGGGAATCGTTGATGACGCGTTTGCTGATCGGTGTGCAGCGTCTGGCGCCGCGCCCGACTCCGGTCGCCCAAGTGTGGCAAGAGAAATTGACCGAACGTGAGCACGAGGTCGCCTTGGCTGTTTCGCAAGGGGCGAGTAACAAGGAAGTGGCGCGCCAATTGGGAATTACGGAAAGGACGGTGAAGGCACATGTTGGCGTTATCTTCACAAAATTGGCGGTGCAGGACAGATTGCATCTGGCATTGCGAATTCGCGAATTGCACATTACGTGATTCATTTGTTAATGCTTTATCCGCAACTGCGGCCAAGGCCGGTACTGTACTTCAGTACAATATCCCGCTCTTGTTGAGGCTGGTAAAGTCTTCATTGGGATAATTTTTTCGCTTGGAAAATAATCATGGCAAATTCGAACGTCGTCATTGGTAAAGTGGTCGTGCTGCAGGGGCATGCCACTATTCGCGCAGCGGATGGAACGCAGGTGGAATTGAAGCTAGGCGACCCCGTTCACGAAGGCGACGTCATTATTACCGGCCCGGGGGCAGTAGTGCAGCTCGGATTTGCCGACGGTGAGTCCTATGTCGTACATCAGAACGAGACGATTACGGTCGATGCCAGCGTGTTCGCAGTCAACGGAATGGATGCGCACAATGCGGCTGTGACCACACATGGCGGCGATCTCAAGGAAATCACCGATGCCATTGCATCCGGCAACAGCCTGGATCAATTGCTGGAAGCACCGCAGGCCGGTTTGGGGGGCGGCGGGGACGGTAATAGCGGCCATTCATTTGTCCAGCTGGTGCGGATCGTTGAAGGCATTCCGACTGAGTCTACGGTTAATAATAGTAGCGACGGCGGTGCGCAATCAGGTCATCAAAGCAGCGGCGCGGCACCTGGCCTTGCGGGCCCCGATGCAATGGATACTGCAGCGTCCGAGATGGTCACGGTCGCGTATGAGCAGCCAGTTACCATTCATTTGAGCGGCGTCGATACTGAAGCAAGCATCGTTAGTTTTACCGTTACGAACTTGCCAACCAATGGCACGCTTTATCTGGCAGACGGCAAGACCCCAGTATTCGTGGGGGAAGTAATCAATGCGGTGGGCAATAGCGCTAGCGTGGTGTTTGTTCCATCGGCTGGTACGAATGCCCTGTCAACTACTTTTCAATATACGGCGACCGATGCACTAGGTACGACCAGCAGCGCTGCCACTGGAACGATTAACGTAACACCGGCACCAATCATCACGATCGATCCACTACATACGGTCAATGGCGCCGAAGCGGCAAGCACAGCGCCGATCGCCGTCACCGGAACGGTGGGCAGCAATGTGCCGGTTGGCGATACCGTGACGCTGACGGTTGGCGGGCAAAGTTATACCGGTACCGTGCAAGCCGGCGGGACTTACAGCATTGGTATTCCTGGCAACGTCCTGGCTGCGGCATCCGCCAATAGCATCCATGCCAGCGTGACCATGACCGATGCTTTCGGCGATACGGGCACCGCCACTGCCGATCAAGCCTACGCAGTTGAACTGACCGCGCCGCCGATCACAATAGCCATCAACCCGATTGCGACCGTCAATGGCGCGGAAGCGGCGAGTTCGTCGCCGATCAACATCATCGGTACTGTCAGCAGCAACGTGCCGGTGGGGGATACCGTAAGTTTGACTGTGGGAGGACATACTTATACAGGCACGGTGCAAACGGGCGGTAGCTACAGCATCGGCATTCCCGGTAGCGTATTAGCAGGCGCCGGCGGCGACAACATTGTTGCAACCGTCTCAATGACCGACGCGGCAGGAAATGTCGCCAACGCCAGCGCCAGTCAGGGTTATACGGTGGAACTGACCGCGCCGCCGATTGCCGTCAGCATCAATCCGATCGCGACGATTAACGGCGCGGAAGCGGCGAGCAGCGCGCCGGTGTCAATCACTGGGGTGGTTACCTCGACTAGCGGCGGCCCGATTGCAGGCGACACCGTCACCGTGACCGTCAATGGCGTTCAATATACGGGCACGGTGCAACCAAATGGCAGTTACAGCGTCCCGGTACCCGGCAATGTCTTGGCGAATGCGCCGACAGACAGCGTCCACGTCAGCGTAAGCGGCACCGATCCTGCCGGCAACGTAGCAACAGCCAGTGCCGATCAAACTTATACTGTGGAATTGACTGCGCCGCCAATCGCGATAAGCATTGACCCGATCGGTATTATCAACCACGCGGCGGAACAGGGGCCGGTTGCAATTTCAGGTATCGTCAGCAGTAGCGCTGGTGGGCCAATTGCAGGCGATACCGTCACATTGAGTGTCGGCGGACAAACCTATACTGGAATCGTGCAGGCCGGCGGGTCCTACAGCATTACCGTTCCAGGCAGCGTATTGGCGAACGCATCTGCGGATAGTGTGCATGTCAGCGTAAGTGGCACCGACCCGGCTGGCAATGTTGCCACCGCCAGCGCGAATCAATCCTATGGCGTCGAATTGACTGCTCCCGCGATCAGCATCGGCATCGATCCGATTGCGATAGTCAATAGCGCCGAGGCTGCTAGTTCGGCCCCGATTGCGATCACAGGAACGGTTGGCAGTAATGTTCCGGTGGGTGACACGATCACGTTAACCGTCGGCGGTCAGAATTACACTGGCACGGTACAAGCAGGCGGTACCTATAGCATTGGCGTGCCGGGCACTGTATTGGCTGGGGCGACGGTGGATAGCGTGCATGCGAGCGTATCGACGACCGATGCGGCCGGCAATGTGGCAACAGCTAGCGCTGATCAAGCCTATACAGTTGAACTGACCACCCCGGCGATTTCGATCGGTATCGACCCGATTGGTACGATTAATAGTGCCGAAGCAGCTAGCAGCAGCCCGATTGCCATCACCGGCACGGTCAGCTCGGCTAGCGGCGGGCCGATTGCAGGTGATACCGTCACCTTGACCGTCAACGGCAGTCAATACACCGGGACTGTGTTGGCAAATGGCAGCTACAGCATTGCTGTGCCCGGTAACGTATTGGCGACCGCTACCACGGACAGCGTGCACGTCAGCGTAAGCGGAACCGATGCCGCCGGCAACATAGCGACCGCCAGCGCCGATCAAAGTTATACGGTTAGTGCGACTGGACCCACAATAACGATCGGCGTCGATCCCATCGCCACGATCAACGGCGTCGAAGGCAGCAGCGCAAATCCAGTGGCGATCACCGGTACCGTTGGTGGAAGCGGTGGTGTATCAGTGCAGGGCGATACGGTTACCTTGACCGTCAACGGTAATCAATACACGGGTACCGTGCTGGCGAACGGCAGTTACAGTATTGCAGTTCCAGGCAATGTCCTGGCGACGGCTCCTACGGATAGCGTGCACGTCAGCATAAGTGGAACCGATGCTACGGGTAATGTGGCGACCGCCAGTGCCGATCAAGCCTATACGGTGGAATTGACTGCCCCCGCAATCGCGGTTGGCATCGACCCGATCGGCACGATTAATAGTGCCGAAGCAGCCAGCGGCAACCCGATAGCGATTACTGGCACGGTCAGCTCAGCTAGTGGCGGACCGATTGCAGGCGACACCGTCACCTTGACCGTCAACGGCAATCAATACATCGGTACCGTGCTAGCGAATGGCAGTTACAGCATCTCTGTGCCCGGCAATGTCTTGGCGACAGCCCCGACCGACAGCGTGCATGTCAGCGTGAGCGGGACCGATGCCGCCGGCAATGTGGCAACAGCCAGCGCAGATCAAACTTATTCGGTTAGCGCGACCGGACCGACGATTTCGATCGGCGTCGATCCGATCGCCACGATCAACGGCGCGGAAGGCAGCAGCGCAAACCCGGTGGCGATCACCGGCACGGTCATTGGGAGCGGCGGCGTATCGGTGCAGGGAGATACAGTCACCCTGACAGTCAGCGGTAATCAATACACCGGCACCGTGCTGGCAAATGGCAGCTATAGCATTCCGGTGCCAGGTAATGTCCTGGCGAGCGCTCCAACCGACAGCGTGCACGTCAGCGTGAGTGGCGCCGATGCCGCCGGCAATGTCGCGACGGCCAGCGCAGATCAAGCCTATACAGTGGAATTGACCGCTCCGGCAATCACGATCGGCATCGACCCGATTGCCACGGTCAATAGCGCCGAGGCAGCCAGCTCTACGCCAATTGCGATTACGGGAACAGTTAGCGCCAACGTCCCTGTAGGCGACACGGTAACCTTGACCATCAACGGTCAAAACTACACCGGCGCGGTCCAGGCCGGTGGCACCTATAGTATAGGTGTGCCTGGTAGCGTATTGGCAGGAGCGACGGTGGATAGCGTGCATGCGACGGTATCGACCACCGACGCAGCAGGCAATGTGGCGACAGCCAGCGCTGATCAAGCCTATACAGTTGAATTGAGCGCTTCGGCGATCGCGATCGGCGTCGACCCGATTGCCACGGTGAATGGTGCGGAAGCTGCGAGTAGCAACCCTGTCGCGATCACAGGTACTGTCAGTGCCAATGTCCCGGTAGGCGATACGGTAACCATACTTGTCGACGGCCATACTTACACTGGCACCGTCCAAGCTGGGGGTACCTACAACATCGGCGTGCCCGGAAATATCCTGGCGGCAGCATCGACCGACAGCATCGTCGCCAGCGTCTCGACGACCGATGCGGCAGGTAACGTCGCCAATGCCAGCGCCACGCAGACCTATGGTGTTGAATTGGCCGCTCCCGCGATTACGATCGGCATCAGCAGCATCGCTACCATCAATGGCGCAGAAGCTGCCAGTTCAAACCCGATTTCCATTACTGGAACTGTCAGCAATAACGTTCCGGTAGGCAATACGGTAACCATACTTGTCGACGGCCATACTTATACTGGCACCGTCCAAGCTGGGGGGACTTACAGCATTGGCGTGCCGGGTAATGTATTGGCAGGAGCGACAGTCGATAGCGTGCATGCGACGGTATCGACCACCGACGCAGCGGGCAATGTGGCGACAGCCAGCGCCGATCAAATCTACACAGTTGAATTAAGCGCTTCGGCGATAAGCATCGGCATCGACCCGATTGCCACGGTGAATGGTGCGGAAGCTGCGAGTAGCAACCCTGTCGCGATCACAGGTACTGTCAGTGCCCATGTCCCGGTAGGCGACACCGTCACGTTGAGCGTCGATGGTCATACTTACGCGGGAACCGTTCAAGCTGGAGGCACCTACAGCATCGGCGTGCCTGGCAATATCTTGGGGGCAGCGCCAACCGACAGCATCGTTGCCAGCATCTCGATGACCGATGCAGCGGGCAATGTCGCCAGTGCCACTGCTATCCAGGCATACACGGTGGAAGTGACTGCGCCGGCCATCACGATCGGTATCAACAGTATCGCGACAGTGAATGGTGCGGAAGCAGCGAGCAGTAGCCCGATCACGATCACCGGCACGGTCAGTGCCAATGTGCCAGTTGGCGACACAGTCACGTTGAGCGTCGACGGCCATACTTATACAGGCGCGGTACAAGTCGGCGGTACCTATAGCATTGGCGTCCCCGGCAACATCCTGGCGGCAGCGCCGACCGACAGCATCGTCGCCAGCGTCTCGATGACTGATGCGGCTGGTAACGTCGCCAATGCTAGCGCGACTCAGGCGTACACGGTGGAATTGACCGCTCCAGCCATCACGATCGGCATCAACAGCATCGCTACAGTGAATGGTGCGGAAGCAGCGAGCAGCAACCCGATCGCAATTACCGGTGCAGTCAGCAATAACGTCCCGGTTGGCGACACCGTCACGTTGAGCGTCGACGGCCATACTTATACAGGCGCGGTACAAGTCGGCGGTACCTATAGCATTGGCGTGCCTGGCAACATCCTGGCAGCAGCGCCGACCGACAGCATCGTCGCCAGTGTCTCGATGACTGACGCGGCAGGCAACGTCGCCAACGCCAGCGCCACGCAGACCTATGGTGTTGAATTGGCCGCTCCCGCGATTACGATCGGCATCAATAGCATCGCTACCGTGAATGGTGCGGAAGCGGCCAGCAGCAGCCCGATCACCATCACCGGTACTGTCAGTAATAATATCCCAGTTGGCGACACGGTCACGCTGAGTGTCGGCGGGCATACTTATACGGGTACGGTTCAAACCGGCGACACTTACAGTATCGGCGTGCCCGGAAACATTCTGGCTGCGGCACCGACTGACAGCATTGTTGCCAGTGTCTCGATGACCGACGCTGCCGGCAATGTCGCCAACGCCAGCGCAACGCAAACCTATGGCGTTGAACTGACTGCCCCAGCGATCACGATCGGCATTAATAGCATCGCTATCGTCAACAGTGCGGAAGGCGGTAGTACAAATCCGATTTTCATTACTGGCACCGTTAGCAATAACGTCCCAGTCGGCGACACCGTCACCTTGAGTGTCGACGGCCATACTTACACGGGCACGGTTCAAACCGGCGGCACCTATAGCATCGGCGTGCCCGGCAATATCCTGGCAGCGGCACCGACCGACAGCGTTGTTGCCAGCGTGTCGATGACCGACGCTGCCGGCAATGTCGCCAATGCCAGCGCCAATCAAAGCTATACGGTTGATTTAACGATTCCGGACACACCAGCCGTCGCGATCACCACTGACAGTAATCATGACGGCGTTATCAGCGGTCCAGAATTGAACGGCTCAGCTTCTGTGACGGCCACGGTTACCTTGGATGCCGCAGGTCAAACGATACTTAGTAGTAGTGGCAGCGTGCAAGTGACGGTCAACGATGCCGGCATCATGCAAACACTGAATCTGCAAATGAGCGGAGGCAACTTGATTGATGGCGCGGGCCATATCTATGCCTACAGCAGCGGTGTCATCACCTTAAGTGAATTAGCCCCTGGCAACGGTAACGCAATTACCGTTACGGCATCCGAAACTGATGTTAATGGCAATGCATCCCTTCCTGGTTGGGCTTCAGCCACAGAAAACATTACGACCCCCGATACTTTAACGGTTGCGATCACCACCGATGCTAATCATGATGGCGTCATCAGTGCCACGGAATTGAATGGCGCCGTCAGTGTCACCGCCACGGTCACGCTGGATGCAACCGGTCAAAGCGACTTGACAAACGGCGGCACAATACAAGTGAAGGTCGTTGACAATGGCTCAACGCAGAATCTGAACCTGCACTTGAACGGAAGCGGCGTTCTAGTCGACGCTTCCGGCAATACCTACGGATATGCGGGCGGCGTGATCACGTTGAGCGAAAGAGCGCCTGGCAACGGCAACAGTATCAACGTCACCGCGACGGAAACCGACGTTTATGGCAACCTCTCGGCACCTGCCAACGCCAATGCCACCGAACATATAATGTTGCCCGATACCCCAACGGTTGCGATCACCACCGATACCAATCATGATGGCGTCATCAGTTTCACGGAATTGAATGGTGCAACCAATGTAACCGCCACAGTCACGCTGGATGCAACCGGTCAAAGCGACCTGACAAACGGCGGCGCCGTGCAAGTGACTGTCATCGACAATGGTGTGACGCAGAATCTGAATCTGCATTTGAACAGCAGCAACGTGCTGGTTGACGCATCGGGTAATACCTATGGATATACCGGCGGCGTAATCACATTGACCGAAAAAGCGCCTGGCAACGGCAATAGCATCAGCGTCACTGCAACCGAGACCGATGTTTACGGCAACCTGTCGACACCCGCCACGGCCAGCGCACTGGAAAATACTACCTTGCCGCCAGCACCTACCACGTTGATCAGCACTGACAGCAATCATGACGGTTATATTAGCGCGGCCGAACTGAATGGCAGTAGCACGGTGAATGCGACGATCACATTACTAGCAGCCGCGCAAACCGATCTGAGTAATGGTGGCAGCGTCCAGGTGACCGTTATCGATGACGGCGTGACGCAAAATCTGGTGTTGCACATCAATAGCAGCGGTAACCTGGTGGACGCTTCAAATAACCAATACGCCTATAGTTCCGGCGTTATTACCCTGGCTGAGACGGCTCCCGGTAACGGCAATAATATTTCCGTAAGTGCAACGGTAACGGATAATGTGGGCAATGTTTCGGTTTTGTCGAATGTCGCTGTCGCCCAACAAGACGTGCTCGATGCTCCAGCGGTCGCCATTTCCATTCCCACTGCCTTGCCAGCAGCAAACGGCTTGAGCCTGGAAACCTGGGTCAGCAATTCAACGGTAAATGGGCAGTTGTATACTGCAGCGGGTAATAACGGCGATGGCACCAATCCCGGTACTCTTATCAATGTCCTCAATAGTTCGGCTTCGTCGGGAGTAGTAACCACAACAACCACTGTGACGAATGCTTCGGTTGCCGCCGGCACAGCGTCGGAGCTTACCGGCTTGGTCTATCTGCAATCAGGACATACCTACAAGTTCACGGGCACCGAGGACGATTCATTTGCATTGGTAATCGGCGGTAAATTGGTTGGTAGTACCACGTGGGGCGAGGGTAGTGGTGCATTCTCGGGAACTTTCACTGCTTCCGCGACTGGTTGGTATACCGTCGCCGCATATCACGACAATCAAAGTGGTCCCGGTGACTATAGTTTGAACGTGAGCGACAATGGCGCTACGGCAGTAGCGTTGAGCAGCGCCAATTTTGACCTGGTGCAAAGTACGACCGCGCTGACCAATGCCGGGGTGGTATTGAGTGCGGAAGTCACCACCACTACCACGACCAACATTGTCACCACCAGCAGCAACAGCTCGGGTGCCGGCACAGTCCCCATTACTGTCAGTGGCGGTTATTACACCGAAAGCTCTCAAAAACCGGTTGCAGCAGTGACTCTGGATAGCAATGACCAAGGGGTATTGACAGCCGGTGGCACCATGAATGTTACAACAAGCGATGGCACCAATCTCACCTTGCATTTAAATGGAAGCACGCTGGAAGATTCGTCCGGCAATGCGTACATCTATAGTGGCGGCGTACTGTCTTTACCGATTACTTCTGCGCCGGTCGTCACTGCCAGTGCAACGGTTTATGATAGTCACGGCGTAGCGTCGTTGACGTCGACGGCAACGGAGATTTATTCAGGATCGAATTCCATCACTGAATTTACCGGTGGCGATACATTTAAATTCGAACTTGCGGCAAATGGCACTGCGGGCACGCCTAACGTCGAAACCATTTCGGCGTTCAATAGCAATACCGCGAGCAATGGCGGTGACGTTCTCAACCTGGCAGATTTGTTGTCGGGAGCAACGGCCTCGAATATCGGTAACTATCTGCACTTCACAACCGCCACCAATGCCAGCGGCGTGGTCACGACGACTGTCCATGTCAGCGAAACCGGCGCGTATTCGTCCGGTTATTCGGCTGCGGCAGACACGCTGCAAATCGCCCTGACCAACATTGATTTGATACATAGCGCAGGGTCAACCTTGACCGATGCAGCGATCATCCAGTCGTTGCTAAACAAGGGGAAATTGGTGGAGTAATTGCTCGCCGCATTATTGCGACAGCATTGAAAAGCGAACCCTGCCAGAGCGGGGCTCACTTTTTTATCATATGATTTGGTTACTTATGCGTTGATGCTCGCGACGGATACTCCCGGGCCAGTCGCCCCATCAAATCCTAATATCGCGAGCGCATCCAGTTCATCGCGTGTTGAAACACCTTCAGCAAAAATCTTGAGGCCGATATTGTGCGCGATGCCGATCAAGCCTTTGAGAAACGCCTGATTGCCGGGATTATTCTTGATGTCGCGTATGAAACTCGCATCGACCTTCAGGTAATCCAATTTGAGATCATGCAGCAGCCCGACCTGGCTGAATTGACGGCCAAAATGCTCCAGGCCAAGCCGGCATCCGGTTCCCGATAGTTGTTTGCAGAATGTCGTGAAGGCGTCGAAGTGTGCGTAGGCGCCATTTTCAGGAACTTCCAGCCACAGTCGCTTGCTGGCTTCCGGATTGGCCAGAAGCAGCTCGTGCAAATTCCGGCGGAAAGCGCCGTCTTCCAGCGAGCGTGCAGAAAGGTTGATTGCCAATCCAGCCAATTGAGCATTGGCGTTCAACTCCTCGATGCCCAGTGCGATCGCGATCGCATCCAGGGTCGAGCTGAGGCCCAAGCGTTCGGCGATCGGCAGGAAGCGCCCAGCGGGTAGCCAATCATTGCCAAACATCAGGCGCAACGGGCTTTCGCTATGCACCAGATGATTGGCGAAATCCGCAACCGGGTAGGAACCGAGCTTGGTTTCGCGCTGTTCGACCGCCTGCTGTATCAATTTCAGCCATTGATCATTACTGCGCGGCGCATCATCGATATTCAAGGCGCTGGCATCACGTACTGCATTAATCCCGTCTGCTTCAGCGCCGGCTATTGCCGCATCGACTTGCGTCATTAATGTTCCAAGATTCAGGCCGTAGCTGAATCTGCCGGCGCCGATAAAGGCAACCGGCCCCTCAGGGACATAAGCGGAGGTGGCCACTACCAAGGCATGCAACAAATCGTCGGCAATTGGCTGGGGGTCGGTAAACGGAAGCAAGACACCGAAGTCGGCGCCATTCAGGCGGGCGGCCAGGGCGTTCGGCACCTTTTGCGCATGCATATTCAGCACTTCCGCCACCGCTTTCAAGAAATCATCCGTTGCGGCACGGCCTAAACGCTTATTCACCTCAGCGAGATTGGCAATGCGTATCAAGAGCAAAGTGCCGGCCTGCGATTCCTCGATTTCCACTGCTGCCAAAAGTCGCGCCATGAAATAGCTGCGGTTCGACAGCCCGGTCAGTGGATCGGAGTTGGCTTCCTGTCTTACGCTTTCCAAGCGGGTCGCCTCATCGGCAAACATTTTTTTCAACAATTCAACGGTGGAATTCATGGCGGACGTCAATTGCCGCAACTCGGGTACGTTCGATTCCGGCGTGGTGACGAAGTGGCGTTGGGCGATAGCCTGAGCCTGCGCAATCACGGCATTCAAGGGGTTTTTGAGGCGACGCAAAATCAAAGTGCCCAGCCAGCCGCCGAGAAAACCGGCAAATGCCAATGCACTCACCATTTGCAAGGTCGATTCCCATAAAGTCTTATAGGCAAAGCGATTGTCGCTAACCACGGTGATGGTTCCCACCTGATTCCAGCCGTTGCTGATCTGTGCCTGGCCAGGCGCAGAAAAAAGCGGCAGGCAATGAACGAACCACAGCGGGGCATCGAAATCGGTGGACATTGCGGTGTGCGACACAATCTCCTTGCCATGCGGATCGACGACTTTGATCAATTCGTAATGGCCGTTGTCAAACAAGGCGGACACCACCAGGTCGATTTCGATCGCGTCCACCTTGCGCTGGCTGAGCGATAACGCCAACGACGCGGCATTATCGGCATTTTTCATGCGCAATTGGTCTTCCAGATAACTGCGGGCGCTGAAGGTCGATGCGAGCAGAGCACCTGCCAGGCTAAGTAGCGTCGTCAGGATCAGAGCCAACCAAATTTGGCGATACATCGACATAAAAATCTCCCACCGTTACATGTTTACTTTGATTGATCGGAATAGTGAAGGTTGCGCATCAAAATCCCTCGGCATGCGCTCTTTGCAGCAAGTCCGCCCAACGCGACAAACGGCCGACGCCACCCGGGCCAGCAGCCGAGTCCGCGGCAACACCTGCATAAATACCATCGCTATTGAAACTGAATATCGGTTGTAAATCGGTGCGCCGCGATGCCGGCCGAATGTCGGTGATCAGGCTGTCCAGCACCAGGGGTTCGGCCTCAGGGGTGGCGTAATAGGCGAGAACCATGTGCGCTTGCTCAATTGTGCTATCGGGGCCACCGATGCGTGCCTTGACATAGATTAAACGGAGCTGTTTATCGGGTATGTTCAATTCACGCAAAACGAAATATTTTGCCATCACATAGGCGACGCAATCGCCTTTGCCTTTGGAGAGCGACTCCATCGGAGTAGCCCAATGTTCTTTCTGCCCCCACACCTCGATATCTTCGCCATACACGATATGACGATTGAAAAATTCGTTGACGCGCTTTAGTTTTTCAGGCGTTGGGAGATCCCGGGTGTCGTGCAATAATTTTTGCCAATCGAGCAGCGCTTGCGGGCGACCGCCCATCTGTTGAAAGGTCGACTGAACTTGGTTCATGTCCAGGGCCCATACCGACCGCAAAGCGCAAGTGTAAAGATAAATACCGAACGTGACGGATACCATCAATAGCGCCGTGACGCTTTTGAGTAGTCGCCATTTCTGGTTATTTGCCATCGAATTGATGTTCATTTACCTGGCCTGCAAGCTGCGGTTTCGTGCTTGTTTCCGCGCTTGATATCTCCACGCTGTCGTAAGATCGCTATCGCAATGTTGTAAAGGAGGGATAGGGACACATCTAGTGAATATAATTTCACAACAAATTATCAATTAAGAATGATGAAAAAAGGATAACTTTCGTCAAATATTGTTAATTGTTCCACACGCCGACAATTTCCTGTTATTTTTACGCATCCTTTGTGTGCTACTCCATTTGGGTTCTGGTTATGTGGTGTGGTACTGCGCAGCATTGCTTAATAATACAGAGTTCCTAATTATGATAAACAGAAATTCACTGCTTCTCCTCGCAATCTTACCGATATTTGCGCATGCCCAAGTTCAGACATTGAAAGAATCGGCACAACAGGCGATTTTGACTAATCCAGACGTTCTCGCCAAATGGCATGCTTTTCAAGCCGCAAATGGTGAGCGCGATGTCGCATTCGGTGGTTATTTGCCCCACGCCGACTTGCAAGCCGGTGTCGGGCATGAAATGCACAACGAGCCCCTGCTGGTGGATAATTTCAATACCAAATCGGAGTCGCTCACACTAACACAAATGCTGTACGACGGTTTTGCGACCAGCAATGATGTTGCTCGTCTCGATCACAATCGGCTGGCACGCCTGTACGAACTGTACGATGCCTCGGAAAGCACTACGCTAGACGTTGTGCACGCCCATCTCGACGTATTGCGTTATCGCAAGCTGGTGGTTCTGGCAGAGGACAATTATGTGCAGCATCGCGCCGTATACGATCAGATTCAAAGCAAGGCGAAAGCCGGTGTAGGCCGCCGCGTCGATTTGGAGCAGTCGGCAGGGCGCTTGGCCCTGGCCGAAGCAAATCTGCTGACCGAGACCTCGAATCTGCACGATGTCAGCGCCCGCTTCCAGCGTTTGGTGGGCTCACGCCCGGCCAAGGAAATGGATGAACCAGCTGGCCTGGACAAGGGATTGCCGGCCGATGTCGGCAGCGCAATGCGGATATCGAATAAAGCGCATCCGGCATTGCTGGCAGCGATCGAAAGCATCCGCGCAGCGGATAGCGAGGCAAGTTCGCATCGCGGTTCCTATCAGCCGCGTCTCGATCTGCGTTTGAATGCCGAGCACGGTACCAACATTAATAGTGAAATCGGCGAGACCAACGATAAAACCGCACAAATCGTCTTGACCTGGAATCTGTTCAACGGCTTGAGTGATCGCGCCCGGTTGCATCAGCTGGCGGATCAAATTAATGTGAGCCGCGATTTGCGCGATAAGGTTTGCCGCGACTTGCGTCAGAATCTTGAGATTGCATATAACGACAATCGCAAGATTGCTGAGTTGTTGAATTATCTGGACCAGCACCAATTGTCGATCGAAAAGGCGCGTGACGCCTACAAGCAGCAGTTCGATATCGGGCAGCGCACCTTGCTCGATTTGCTGGATACCGAAAATGAATTGTTCCAAGCCAAGCGCGCCTATGTGGAAGCGGAATACGATCAACTGGTTGCCTATGCGCGCACCCAGGCTGGCATGGGTAATTTGTTCAAAGTGCTCGGGTTGTCGCGCCCGGACGCCGGTTCTCTGCCCGATTTTGGCGACCGCAATGACGAAACCGAAGCCAATAACTGCCCGGTCGAAGCGCCGGAAACGTATGTGGCAGATAAATCGGAATTGGATGCCCGGGCGGTGGAATTGTTGAAAGAATCGGCGCCGGTAACCGAGAATGTGAAATCCGCAACAATTTCAAAAGATGCGCCGATCGCATCGGCAGTCAAAGTCACGCAGAATGAACCGCAGAAACCAATCGCAGATGCGCTTGCGGCATGGAGTGCTGCTTGGTCGTCACATGATCTGTCGACCTACCTGAACTCCTACTCGACGACTTTCCAGCCGAGCGTCGGAGTCAGCCATGCAGATTGGGCCGCGAAACGTCGCGCCAGAATCTCTGGCGTGCAGCAAATCAGCGTGGGTATTACGAACGTCATATTTACGATCAAGGATGCAAGTCACGCGACCACGACTTTTCATCAAAGCTATCGTGGCGACGCCTATCATGATGACATCGAGAAAACACTGGAATGGGAAAATATCGGCGGACGCTGGGTGATCGTCGCGGAATCCAATTCGCCTCGTTAAAGAAGAGCGGTTTCGTGAAATCGTGGCGACGCGCGTCATTTCGACGGATTTGCCGTGGCACTCTGACTTAAGCGCACGCGATCTATGTCTTCGACTATGGGGCGCCTACAGGATTTAGACTGGCGGTTGCACATCCTGAGCAATTTAGAATCCCGGCGGACGTTCCGCAGCCACATCCGAAAATTTCTCAAGCGCCAAGCCAACGCGCGCGATGGTTCCTTCATCGAACAGCCTGCCAATCAGCGTGACGCCATATGGCACTCGTCGTGGCGGTGAAAATTTCGGCAGTGGATTCGCTGCATCAGGCGCCCAATCGCTGCGCGCTTCAGATACTTCGACAAACCCCGTACGAAGGGTCAGCGACGGATGCCCCGTGTTATTGGAAATTACCAGCATTTCGTCACGCAACGAAGGCACCAGCAACAGGTCGACCTCGGAAAAAATCCGGGCCATTTCCAATGCCACTTTGCGTCGCATGCGGTCAGCTTGCACGAAATCGACTGCCGAAAGGAAACGAGCTTCGCGGAACTGGTTGGGCCAGGCGTCAGGCGCTTGCACCTTGAGTTCATTTATCCGTCCGTCAAGTACGATTTCCTCGAACGCAGCGGCTCCCTCGGCAAACAGAATAACATTGAGGGAATCGTATGGCCAATCAGGCAGGGAAATGGGAACCGCTGTCATGCCAAGTTTCTTTATCGCCTCCAGTGCCGCGCGGTCGATATCGGTGGCGGGATCTTCTTTCATCCAGGCAGGTATATAGCCAACCTTCAGTCCGCGAACTGAAGCGCCCGCATCGAAATCAAGCTTGCTGGGAACGCTAGCGAGGTCGCCGGCATCGGGGCCGGATATCGCTTTGAGTACCAGCATCGCATCCTCGACGCTGCGGGTCATGGGGCCGAGTTTGTCGAGTGACCAGCACAGTGTCATGGCGCCGGTACGCGCCACCCGGCCATATGTCGGACGAAGCCCGGCGACGCCACACCGCATGCTTGGGCTGACGATGCTGCCGCCTGTCTCGCTACCCACTGAAAATGCCACCAGCGCAGCGGCGGTCGCCGCACCCGGTCCGGCACTGGATCCGGACGCGCCTTCCTCCAGTAGCCATGGATTCATCGTCTGGCCCCCGAACCAGATATCATTTAACGCCAGCGCGCCAAGGCTTAACTTGGCGATCAGTACGGCGCCGGCTTCAGTGAGTCGCTCCACCACCGCTGAATCCTTGGCGGGCACGCGATTCCTGAACGGTTCTGCGCCCCACGTAGTCGCTACGCCAGCAGTATCGAGCAAATCCTTAACCCCATATGGAATACCGTGCAAAGGGCCGCGATACTTGCCGGCAGCAATCTCTTGATCCGCTTTTTTTGCCTGGGCCAGCGCATGATCCCGAGTGAGCGTGATCACGCAACGCAGTTTTGGATCGTAGCGTTGTATGCGATCAAGATAAATGTGCGTCAAGCGCTCCGAACTCAGCGCTTTCGTCTCTATCCAGCGCGAAAGCTTGGTCAACGGTGCGAAAGCGATGTCGTCATCTTTAGCTGGAAGTGGCCCTGGCTCGGCTTTGGTGCGAACAAACCGGTCATGCGTGGGCAAGGTCATGCCTGGAAGTGCGGGATTCCATTGCGTTGCTGGAGCAAGATTCGCCTCCAATGGCAATTTGCGCGGGCCGGTGCGCCGCTCCAGCAGAGGGGCCATCGATGTGCTCCAGCCGGCTGCAGCCTGTTGCCGTTCTGCCGCACTCATCGAGACCTGCATCAATTTCTCCGCTTCCGCGAATGTGGTCGATGAGACTTCAGGGCCGGCGGCGGGTAGCGTACCGAAGGTGGGTGGCGCGCCGGGAGTCGATGCTTCCGGTTTCGGTTGATCACCTCGGCTGGAAGTGGCAACGGCTAACAGGCCAAGTGGCGCTTTGATCAGGAACTGGCGGCGAAATGTCATGGTCTCTTTCCATATTGATAAGCGGCCACAAATCCGGACGTGGGCGGCATTGATGATACCTAAAAGCCGGAAATAATTCTCTGCTGGCTTTTGATCCGGTAATTTGCCGACGGTCGCGCATCACCTGACGCCGGTCGTGCAAACATGATTTCTCCAAATCGCGGGCGCCGGACACGCATTCAGCCAATTGGAGTTTGCCTTGGAGGTTTGCAGGTGTAATACATTCAGATGTAAAACCACCTGCTTCAAGCCTTACTACTTGGTCGGATTCTCCGTTTTCCACTTGCGCAACGCCGCCAATGTGTTTTCAACGTGCTTTTCCGGCGATAAATCAGTAAACGAGTAAATAATTTTGCCGCTGGGCGAAATGACGTACGAAGTACGGTTTGCGTATTCGGGCTTGATTGCGAGGACCGCATCGTAGGATTTCATGATGCGTTGATCGGTATCGGCAGCTACCGGAAATTTGCTGCCGCATTCGCTGACCGAAAACTTGTCGAGCGTTGCGATGTTGTCATGTGAAACCCCGACAACCGTGGCGCCAAGTGCGTGATACTGGTCAATCGCCTCGGCGAAATCGTGCGCTTCAACGGTGCAGCCTTCGGTGAAGGCCGCCGGGTAAAAATAAAGCACAACAGGCCCTTTTTTCAGCGACTCCGCTACTGAGAATGTGAACTCCTTTCCTCCGAGCGAGGCTTGCGTCGTAAACACCGGAGCGGTGTCGCCGGCGTTCAAGGCGGCATAGACTGGCGTGGCAGTCGCTACAGTCAATACAATTGCGGTAAAAAGCATTTTCATAATCGATCCTTTATGGTTATAGAGCAAGGTGCTTCCCTTGTAATCATTCTGGTATTTCATATCCGACGCGAAATCACGGCGATGCGGCCATAACGCAATAATCAAATGCCAATCCTGCGTCTTCGACGTAGTTAATGCTTAATCCATGGAAAAGGTTCATTGTCGATGTTCGCGGGGAATTGATCGGTAATGTGGAAATTTTCGCGATTCCAATTGACCCGCGTATTTTCCTCAAATTCAGCGACTACATTTACGCTTCGAATTTCCAAACTGATCAATCTAAGTCGAGCGCGGTGGGCGTGCTGCGATTATCGCCACAGCTTTAACGCCACACACGGCATGCTACGCGTAGAAGCAAGGATTTATTTCTTGGGCCGGTATCGTCGAAAGGCGTCGTGAATGTTCTCCCTGAGCTGCTCATCATCCCACGGTTTGGTCAGGAAACGGTAGATCTCACCTCGGTTGACGGCGTCCAATACGGAGCGCAATTCAGTATATCCGCTAAGAATAATACGCATGGAATCAGGGTACAACTTGGCGGCAGTAGTAAGGAAATCGACTCCATTTGTCGTTGCTACGCGTTGGCTGGAAACGATAACTTGAATCGCGTTACTCGCAAGAATTTCCAAGCCTTCCGTGCCATCGGACGCCTGTAAAATACGGTATCCCTGCCCGCGCAGGCAGCGGTTCAGTGCCGACAGAATTTTTTCGTCATCGTCCACAATGAGTAACGCTTGTTGTTCTGTCTCGGGGTCGTGTTCCAGTTCGAGGTGTTTGCCATCGCAGAGCATCGATCCAAAGTCGTCTGCCTTGATTCCCCGACTGAAAAAATATCCTTGCATCTGGTCGCATTGCTTGGTGCGAAGGAATTTCATTTGAGCTTCGGTCTCCACTCCTTCCGCAATGACATGCATACTCAAACTATGGGCCATGCCGATGATAGCCGATGCTATCGCCGCATCCTCCGGATTTTGTGTGATGTCGGTCACAAATGCGCGATCGATTTTAACTGTGTTGAACGGGAATCGCTTGAGATGCGCCAAGGATGAATATCCGGTGCCGAAATCGTCCAGGGAAAGTTTGAAGCCCAGATCACGAAATGCGCGCATCGCTTTTCCGGCTGCTTCCGGATTTTGCATGACCAATGATTCGGTAAGTTCCAGCTCCACCAATCCCGCTACCATGTCATGGTCGGTTAATGCCTTGCTCAATACGTAAAGAAGATCACCATCTCGAAACTGCAGCGCCGAGAGATTCAACGCCACCGGAAGAATAGGAACTCCGTCGCGCCGCCAAGCCGCTTGTTGTGCGCATACTGTGCGAATTACCCATTCGCCGATTGGCACTATCAGTCCGGTTTCCTCCGCCAACGGAATGAATTCCGCCGGCGAAATCATCCCGCGTTCCGGATGGTGCCAGCGAATCAGCGCTTCTGCGCCGACGATTTGGCCCGTGCGCAAATCGACTTTCGGTTGATAATGGAGCACGAATTGGTTGCCTTCCAATGCGGACTTGAGCATGTTTTCCAGCTCCATTTTCTCCGCAATCCTTGCGTTGAGCTCCGAGGAATAAAACGAAAAACGCACCTTGAGAGATTTAGCTTGCTTCAACGCCGCCTCGGCATTTTTGAACATAGCCTCGGCGCTGTCCGCATCCGCTGGATACAAGCTCACTCCGAGGCGCGCCAATACCTCCAGGTTTTTGCCGTCGACGTTGAGTGGTTCATTGACTAACCTAATGATCTGTTCGCACAGAGTACTCACGTCCGTCCCGCTAACTAGTACGCCGGCCAGTACGAAATTGTCGGCACCGACGCGCGCGATTGTGCATTGCTGAGAAAATCCGTCGACCATGCGCTTTGCCAGGATTCTGAGCACTTGATCGCCGACATGACGTCCGAAAACATCATTCAATTGCTTAAAACGATCCAAATTGAGCATGATGACAAATACGCTATTGCTGCTTCGTTCTGCCGCTTGAATTAATTGGCCCAATCGATCAAGGAATAAGGCCGTGTTAGGCAATGAAGTCAATCCGTCGTTATATGCGAGGAAGTTGGCGCGTTTTTCGCTCTCTATCGCTTGTAACGCAAAGGAGATATCTCCCGCGAGCTCTTTGAGCAGCTTAATTTCTTCTTCATCGAAGTAGTCCGCTTCACGCGCATACAGGACCATCACGCCGATGATTTTTTCGTTGTTGACAAAAGGCAGGCCGATGATTGAAAGATAGCCGCGGGTTTCCGCGTCGCGGCAAGTCAAAGCATAGTCCATTGCAGTGCGAACATCGTTGCAAACGATCACTTCGCGGGTGTTAAGCACCTGGCCATGGATCGTCGTGCGAATGGTCGCTTTATCGGTCGCTGCAAGTAACGATTCAAGCAACTGCCCTGGGTCAATCCCCTGGCACGCGGCGAGATTCAATGCCACGCTTTCGTTCGCCAAGCCAATCCATGCAACACCGAAGCCACCGTGGTCGACAGCGATGCGGCACGCTTCTTCAGTCAACTCTTGAGGGCCTCGGATGCGTACTATTGCGGAATTTGTATCGCTCATAACAGCGAGGATGCGAGTAAGCCGAGCTGTTTTCGCCTTTTCGATTTCAAGTTGCCTTACATAGCGTTCCAGCATCGTGGCGCGTACCAGCGATAAATGCGTTGCCACTCGCGCCTTCACGATGCCGGGAGAAACCGGCTTGATGATGTAATCGACGCCGCCACTTTTGAATCCCGCGGTTTCGTCGCCGATCTCGTTCAGTGCGGAAATAAAGATGACCGGAGTATTCTCGGTTAACGGATCGCTCTTAATCAAGCGGCAGACCGTATAGCCATTAAAGCCAGGCATTTCAATATCCATCAGAATCAGGTCTGGGCGGTGTTTCTTCACGTCGGCCAAGCATTCCGTGCCGTTACGGGCAAACGTCAAGGCGTAATCGTCCCCCAGTATTTGCTGCAGGGTCGCCAGACTGGTCGGATCGTCGTCAACAATCAGGATGGAATATTGAGACATATCGCGTTCCTTTCATTCAAATTCCGAGGTATTTATGCCAAACTCGGCCGCAAGGCGGTGGATCACCGATTCGGCACCACGAAAATCGAAATCGTCTATGCGAGTGTGTAGGGCGGTAATCGATTCTTGCGGAAGTACGGTGGAAAAATCTTTGAGTAGCTGATTCGCCCGAACCGGTGAATTGGTATCGAGAGCACGCAACAGCGCGGCAAGTAGCGGGGCGATATCCGTGATATCGCTCGGAGCCTGTTGCACCGGGACGAGCGTCGTGGTTTCTACTGACATTAAATTAATCGAGGCGAACACTGTGTTCAATGCGGATTGCAAGCGGCTGATTGCATCAGGTAGATCGCTTGCATTGACTGGCATGGTTTCCACCTCTTGCGCACACTGCGCTACCTCCATAAGAGCCAGGTTGGCAGCGGATCCCCTGACCTTATGTGCCAAAGCACGCATCGTCACATGTTCGTTTTCAATGTGGAATGCAATGAGTCGGGTGCCGCAATCTGCGTAATCGCTACTGAATTTGACCAGGAATCTCCTGTAAACGGCAATGTCTTTCCATACTTCCAAGCCTTTGGCGATCGCAATGCCTGGCAACTGCGTGATTGAAGAAACGCTCTGGCCTTTGGGCAGGGTAGGGTTGGCATGGATTTCGTCTCCAATTTCAGGATTGCAACCTGTTAACCTCTGAATGGTCGCCATTAACTCGTCGACATTAAAAGGTTTCGCGACAAACGCGTTCATGCCGGCTTGTATCGCAGCTTCTTGTTGGGCTTTAAATGCTCCGGCAGTGAGTGCGATCACATACAGCTTTGCCAACTGCGGAGTGGCACGAATTTGACGCGTAGCCTCGTAGCCATCCATCTCCGGCATTTGCACGTCCATCAAAACGATATCGACCGCTCGAGGGTTGGCGCTTAACCATTCGACCGCAGCTTTTCCATCGTTTTCGAGGTGCACGAAGGCAGCGCCATCGTCATTCAGGATTCGCATCGCGACCTCCCGGTTGATGTCGCTGTCGTCAACCACTAATACCCTTAACCCGGGAATACGTTTCCCCGAGCGTGCCATTGAGGGCACGAGATCGCCGGCAAATTCGTGTCCACGTCGTTTCAGCGCCGCAGCAACACCGTTATAGAGCATGGAGCTGGTGATCGGTTTAGTTAGAACGCCGTCAACAACGTCAATTCTCGGGTGCTTAAGCAAATCGTCGCGAGAAAAAGACGTCACCATCAGAAGAACGGGAGATGACTCGTCCTTGAGCGACTCTCGGATCGCAGCAGCCACTTCCACTCCATCCATTCCTGGCATCTTCCAATCGACCAGCAGCACATCATAAGCGCTATTCTTCTGGCGCTTGGCGCGTATCATATCCAGGGCAGCTTCGCCAGACTCTGCTTTTGTCGCAATCCAGCCAACCGATCTAGCCGTGAGTGCCATGACCTCGCAGGCGATTTCGCTATCATCGGCGATCAGTACGTCGAGTTTGGCGAGCTGCTGCGGGACAAAATCGGTCGCAGTGTTCCAGGCAAATGGAACTGTGAACCAAAATTCGCTGCCTTTTCCCGGCTCGCTGATTACACCGATTTCGCCGCCCATTTTTATCACCAAATGGCGGCATATGGTCAATCCAAGCCCGGTGCCTCCAAATCGACGTGTGGTCGACGTATCGGCTTGCGAAAAGGCCGTAAAAATATGCGCCTGCTTATCAAGCGGGATACCGATACCCGAGTCCGTGACCGAAAAACGCATCGTCGCAATTTTGTCGTTCTTGGCAAGCAGGTTTATGCCGAGCTTCACCGTGCCACGATCAGTGAATTTGATCGCATTGCCAATCAAGTTGATTAGCACCTGCTCGAGTCGCAGTGCGTCACCTAATAAGTGGCCGTTGATGTTGGGTGGCGGTGCAATGGCCAATTCGATGTCTTTGTCGCCTGCATTGGCAGCCATGATGCCGGCCAGATTGTCGAAGACGTCGAGCAAGCGGAACGGTTCGTGCTCAATCTCCAGCTTACCGGCCTCGATCTTCGAAAAGTCGAGTATGTCATTGATGATCGCTTGCAGCGACCGGCCGGCATTGCGTATTTTCCTGACCATGTCAGCGGCTTCGGCATCCAATTGACGCCGATCGAGTAAATAAGCAAGACCCAGAATGCCGTTCATCGGTGTTCGGATTTCGTGACTCATGTTGGCGAGAAAATCCGCTTTCGCACGATTCGCATTTTCCGCTTCTTCGGTGCGGGTGACCAGCGTTTGATTGGCAATGCGCAGATCGTTGGTGCGATCGGTTACGCGTTGTTCAAGTTCTGCATTGAGAGTGCGCACCGCCAGTTCGGCCTCATTGCGCTCGGCAATTTCATGTTCCAATGTGTGCAACATGCCGTTAAAAGCATCGGCCAATTGTCCGATCTCGTCCTCGGAGCTCTTGGCAGCGCGTAAATGATAGTCGCGTTGCTCCATGACCTTTTTCGCTATGCTACTTACTTCTTGGATGGGGCCGGATATCCAACGCTGCAATCGCGATGAAATGAGCATACCTAATGCCAAGCTCCCTAATAACACTGCACCGAGGATGATGAGGTAGTCTCGCAACCATTTGGATAGCTGGTAACCTTCCCTGATGTAGGCGGTGCCAAGGACGCCGGATTGCGTATTAATTTGTTTGAATACCGCTAATTCTCCGGCGGTGAATTGGAACCCCTCTTGTTCCGGTGCAATGGGAATGTCGATCTTCTGTTGTTGATCCCGAAAATACTGCGCGAATAATTTACCTTTGGTGTTATAGATTGCCGCAGCAACGATATTGGGATTGGCACGCAGTTGCGCCAAATTTTCGGTGGCAACCTTGGAATCGTCAAATTCCATTGCAGTGGAACTTCCCTGGGCAAGAATACTTGCGAGCGCGGTAAGGTCGGCGGCCGTTGTCGAGCGATTTTCCATCAGGTCGTGATAGAGCAATGCGCCGCCGGCGGCCAGTAGCGTAGCGAAATTCGCGACCAACACCATCAAAAGCATTTTTTGGCTGACGGAGCGTAGGCGTAGGGCAGACATCACGGCTTCCCCGATTCTATTTTTTGCGCCACGCCAAGCAAGCGCGAGCTGATTTTGAGGCCACTGCGTTCGGCTTGCGTCACCGATATTTCAAAACGGATGCGGTCGTCGACTGGAATAAAATTGATAATGCTGCCTGATGCGAGTGCCCCGGCAGATTCTGTGACGACTAAAATAGGTTGCGACTGCATTGAGCTCAGCAGCTGCTTCAGGTGTCCATTTTCTTGTTTACCAATGAACAGTATTTGGACTTCCGTGATTGGCTCGCCCGGCTTAAAGGCTTTAACTTGCAATGGTCGATTATTCACTGGGTGGGCTCCCGTGAGGCTATTCAATGCAACTACCACCTTGTCCGCGCCAACGACGCCGATAGTGAAAAATGCGTTGGTTTGTGCAAAAGCTGTCGCAGGCCATTCGACATAACTCGCAAATTTATACAGAAAGGTAGCTTTAAGCTGGTACTCCAAGTCATCTTGATTTGCATCGGCGCCCCAAGCACATATCGACGGACCCAGAAAGACTGCCAGAAGCAGTTTGCGCCGAAGTGCCTCCATCAGTATCTCGCTGTCAACGATGTTGCAATCATTGAAGCCTTGCGTCTGAAGCATTCCAATTTTTGAATTTCAGTAACTTTCGAGGTATTCATTTGTTCGACTCATCAAATCGGCTCTATGAATATCTGCGGTTGGTGATTCCGTTAGCATACGTTGAATATTTGAATATTCTTACCTGTTATTTCTGACAGGTTGCCCATGCTTAACAGAAAATGTTAACCTTGATTTCGAGTAATTTTGGCAATAATCTGGAGGCTCGCTTTGGACCGCCCGGATTTGATTCTGCGTTCGCATTTGAAAATTAATGTTGTTGCAAATGTTTTTGCGATGCGCCCTTTCAATGTGCTGCTTTGTCCAAGGAAAGTGAAATGCCGAAGACTTCGATACGCGCGTTGACCTTTAGACATCACGACCAAATCGGCAATGCAGAAGACAAAAAGGAAACATGTCATTTCCTTATCAAAAGAATTTTCGCTGGCGTCTGTGCGGCGATTGCATGCTGCAGTATTCCAACCAAGGCTGGCGAACCACTCGGGATACAAGACTTGGCGGGACTTAGCATTGAAGAATTGAGCAACATCCAGGTAACCTCTGTTTCAAAACAACCGGAGCGGCTAGCTGACGCCGCGGCCGCAATCTTTGTTATTACCAGTGACGATATTCAACGTTCCGGTGCCATCAATTTACCGGATGCATTGAGGCTGGCGCCAAATCTCCAAGTAGCTGAAGTTCAAAATGGACAATACGAGATAAGTGCACGCGGCTTTAACACCGCATTCGACAATAAGCTGCTTGTCTTGATAGATGGGCGTACTGTGTACACCCCTTTATATTCTGGCGTTAACTGGAATTCCCAATTCGTGATGTTGGAGGATATTGACCGCATCGAAGTCATTAGCGGTCCGGGAGGCACGTTGTGGGGAGCCAACGCAGTCAATGGCGTGATCAATATTATTACGCGTAAAGCGGAGGGCACGCAGGGTGCCTTAATTGCGGCCGGCGACGGAAATCGGGGCCGGGGGGCGAGCGTCAGGTACGGAGGAAAGATTGGCGACGACGGATATTATCGCGTCTATGGAATGGGATTCGACAGCGACAATACCATACAGGAAAATGGCACCTCCGCCGCTGACGATTGGCAAACCGGGCAAATCGGCTTTAGAACCGACTGGGGCCGCACGGCCGATAGCTTTACCTTGCAAGGCGATGCATATCGAGGAAAGTCTGACCCAGATCCAGTCGATTCACCAAGAGTTTCGGGTGACAACTTGCTGGCGCGCTGGACGCATCAATTTGAAG
>Ga0302315_10000572_pt1 | contig 40714 bp, 40 predicted proteins | sample III_Palsa_N3_1_FD_200532 | JGI IMG/M metagenome (GOLD analysis project Ga0302315, IMG submission 200532) | Peat permafrost microbial communities from Stordalen Mire near Abisko, Sweden - III_Palsa_N3_1 | ecosystem: Environmental > Terrestrial > Soil > Palsa > Peat permafrost | place: Sweden...
TACTACCGAACCGCACAAAACGGAAAAGTATTCTGGATTGTCAAAATTCATCATTACCGATATACTGTGTTTTTGTACAGTATTTGCCGCTCGATACGACGATCGCGATTACACGGCAATTCCCATCTACCTTTTGGAGCATCGATTTTGACATCATCCCTGACAAACAGTATTGCCTTGGTGACCGGTGCCAGTCGCGGGGTAGGCAAGGGCGTTGCGCTTGGCTTGGGCGAAGCCGGGGCAAGCGTTTATGTGACCGGACGCAGCGCGGTCGATATGCAGGATGCCGGCAAGCTGGGCGGCACGCCAGCCGCAACTGCCGAGTTGGTGAGCGCCGCCGGTGGCAAGGGTATCGCCATTCTTTGCGATCACACCAAAGACGAAGATACCGTGGCAGCGTTTGAACAGATTCGGCGCGATAGTGGCAGGCTCGATATCCTGGTCAATAACGCCTGGGCTGGTTACGAAAACATGTTCGAAGCCGGCAAGTTCACTTACGCCAATCGATTTTGGGAGCAGGCATTCTGGCGCTGGGATGCGATGTTCGATGCCGGCGTGCGTGCCGCCTACACCTCCGCCGCGCATGCCGCGCGTCTCATGACGCAGCAGAAGAGCGGCTTGATCGTCAACATTTCCTATTGGTCGGCTCAACGCTATATCAACAATACCGCGTATGGCGTCGCCAAGGCCGCAATCGACAAGATGACCGAATACATGGCCCTTGAGTTGCGGCCCTATGATGTTGCGGTGGTATCGCTCTATCCGGGCCTGGTGCGCACCGAGAGCGTGATGCGCAGCGCCGAGTATTTCGATCTAAGCAATTCGGAATCGCCGCAATTCATCGGTCGCGCAGTCGCCGCGTTGGCGCGCGATCCGCAGTTGATGAGCAAGAGCGGCAAGATAGTTACGGCGGCGGAACTGGGGTTGGAATACGGATTCACGGATCTGGATGGTAGTCAGCCGCGTCCGCTGACTGCAAGTTCTGCTGTGTAAGTCAGCGGTTCGAGCCGCTCATAAGGCCAAAGTCTCTGCAGGCTTGGTAAGCTTGCTATGGATGCGCCTCTGAATCGCGTGTGACACGGCAAGGCTGCTCGGTGGCAGCGCCGGCAAGTCGTGTATCTTCACTATTTCCTGATACAGATTGCCGATCTCGGTTGCGGTGCGTTCGTTGATCGGTTCGTCGTCGAATTCCGATAAGCCGGCGTCAAACGCGCGGCGCGCGTTCAGGCGTTCATGAAGCACGGTCTCCGCCAGGCATGCTCCGGTCACTTTTCGCGCGAAGTTGGCTGCCGTCTCGGTTTCTCTTTTTTCAGCGTCGCTGCCGGCGCTGATGGTGCGTACGTCAACCACCACGATACGCAGCGCAGGGTTGAACAGGCGGATATCTTCCAGGTGCTGGATCAGGGTCTCCTGATTGCTTGTTGCGCCTTGTGCAACCCACGCTGGAATGACCAAGATATGCGATGCAATCAATGCCGAATCGGTGTTCAGCGAATCAACCCCGTCGGCATCGATGATGATGTCCCGATAGTGGGTACGCAAAAATGAGCGTGAATTCTCCAAATCCGCGCGCAGTCCGGGAGTGCCGAATACCGCAAGCTTTGGTTTGATCCGGCTGTCACCGCGCAGTTTGCCCCAGTTCAACGCATGATGTCCGGAGGTAATGTCAATCAATGCGACTTTGCGATGCAACAGTGCGCTTTGCGTCGCCAAATTGGCCGCAAGAATCGACCTGTCGACCCGCGACCTGTCGCCGAAAACTGTGATGATAATATTTGACCCCAGGCAAAATTAAATCCATCGGTAGCATGACCCGCAAACAAAGCGGTGGATGAAATCAGTGTAGCGATACGGATGTAAAGATGTCGTAAAAATAGACGTATCGCTTATAAACATCGTGTAAAAATTCGATGTTCGACATGACGCCAGGGGCGATGCGGTGAGGGCAATGCGGTGAGAGAAATACGGCGATTGCCCTGGATCAAGCAATCGCCGTTTTGTTGCGGTCAAGTTCCGTGAATGGTCAGCGCGGTATCGACCGTCCACTCGCGATGCGCTCGACTGCGGCCACCAAGCGATCGACATCGGCGCAGTTATTGTAGAACGCCAGCGATGGCCGCACGCTGCCTTCGACGCCGAAACGCCGCAAGATCGGTTGCGCGCAGTGATGCCCTGAACGCACTGCAATACCTTCCTTGTTCAGCGCGGCGCCGACATCTTCGGTCTTGAAGCCATCCAGTACGAACGACATTACGCTGGCTTTGTCCGGCGCGGTGCCGATCAGGCGCAGGCCGGGAATGTTTTTCAGCAGACGGGTAGCGTACAGCAAGAGCTGATGTTCGTATTGATCGATGACGTCGATGCCGATCTTGCAGACGTAGTCGAGCGCTGCGCCAAGGCCGACCGCGTCGGCGATATTGCCGGTTCCAGCCTCGAAACGACTTGGCGCGGCATGATACTGGATGTTTTCGAAAGTCACATCCTTGATCATGTTGCCGCCGCCTTGGTAGGGCGGCATGGCGTTCAGCAATTCTTCCTTGCCATACAACACGCCGATCCCGGTCGGGCCGAATACCTTGTGGCCGGAGAAGACGAAGAAATCGGCATCCAGTTGCTGCACATCGACCCGCATATGCGATACCGATTGAGCGCCGTCGACCAGCACTTTCGCACCTGCGCTATGCGCCATTTCGATGATGCGCCTGGCCGGTGTGATGGTACCCAATGCATTCGACACCTGGGTAAACGCCACCAGTTTGGTTTTCGGACTGAGCAACCTGGCGTATTCATCGAGCCGCACCTGGCCGTCATCGTCGACCGGGATGACTCGCAGCACCGCTCCCTTTTCGGCGCACAAGCGATGCCAAGGGACGATATTGGCGTGATGCTCCAGCCAACTGATGATGATTTCATCGCCTTCGCGAATATGTTGCTGGCCCCAGCTTTGCGCTACCAGATTGATCGCTTCGGTGGCGCCGCGCACAAACACGATTTCATTGACCGACGATGCGTTCAGGAAGCAGCGCACCTTGTTGCGCGCGCCTTCGTAGGCATCGGTGGCACGCGCTGCCAGTTCATGCGCAGCGCGGTGGATATTCGAGTTTTCATGCTCGTAAAAATACTTCAAGCGTTCGATCACCGAAGCTGGTTTTTGCGTGGTGGCGGCATTATCCAGCCACACCAGTTGGCGGCCGTTGACGCGTTCCTGCAAAATCGGAAAATCACGGCGGATCAGCTCGATATCCAGCGGCGGCTTAGTTGCTCCGGCACCAGCGCCGAGTTGATCGGTTAGCGGATTACCAGCGGCGCCCGGATTTTGCAGTCCGACCGGCAAGCTGCGTGCATGCTCCAGGAAATAAAATTGCGGACCGATGGAAGCCGGCACTGCCGGAATAATCGGCTGCGCCGGCAAGCGCAGCGAACTCAGCATATCGCGCAGTTCTACTTCAAACGGCAATTCGATCACGCCCGGCGCGTTGACGAAAGGCAGGTCACCCGACCAGTCGTTGGCTGGAATGCCGCTCGGGAGCGTCCCCGGAATATTCGCCGGTATCTTGCTTTGCACATTGCCCGGCGCATACGGCAACGCAGCATTTTGCGACGTCGCGGACAACGACGTGCCGACTCCTGCTTCCGAATGCGGCAGGCGGTCGGCCACCGTGGGTACGCGTTCCTCGGCAATCAATCCATGCGGGTCCGGCAAGCTCGATTGCGGATGACTGATGTTGGTGACGCCACTCTGGCTGTGTGCCGCGCTGGCGGGGAAGTCCGGCGTAATTCCCGTCGGCGCAGTGCCCGGCAGCGCGGAAAAATATTGATTGGCCAAGCGCGTCAGGGTTTCAACATCAGGCAATAACTCGCTGTTGAAATTACTTGTACTCATGGAACTTGCCTATTTCCACGTCTTCCAGCACGGCGATCGAGTCATCGGTCAACACCGCCAGCGAGCAATACAGCGACACTAGATAAGACGCGATCGCTTTGTGATTGATGCCCATGAAGCGCACAGAGAGGCCCGGAGTCTGTTCGCCCGGCAGGTTCGGTTGATACAGGCCGACCACGCCTTGACGGCTTTCGCCGGTGCGGATCAGGATGATTTTCGATTTTCCGTCTTCGATGGTGACTTTATCGGATGGGATCAACGGAATTCCGCGCCAGGTGATGAATTGCGAACCGAACAGCGAAACCGTTGGTGGCGGCACGCCACGGCGCGTACATTCGCGGCCGAAGGCGGCGACGGTCAGCGGGTGCAATAGGAAAAAGCCGGGTTCCTTCCAAACCTTGGTGATCAATTCATCGAGGTCGTCCGGGGTCGGAGCGCCGGTGCGGGTCTTGATGCGTTGCGAAGGCACGATGCTGTTGAGCAAACCGTATTCCTTGTTGTTGATCAACTCGCTTTCCTGGCGCTCCTTGATGGTTTCGATGGTCAGGCGTAATTGCTCAGCGATCTGGTTATATGGCTTGCTGTACAGATCGGATACGCGGGTGTGCACGTCAACCACGGTGTTGACTGCGCCGAGCATGTATTCGCGCGGATTTTCAATATAATCGACAAAGGTCTGCGGCAGTTCGCGCTCGTCGCGGCCCGAGCAGTCGACCGTCACGCTGTTGGCGTCCTTGACTTTGTTGACGCGATAAATACCCGACTCCACCGGCACCCATTGCAACAAATGGGTCAGCCAGCGTGGCGTAATGCTCGACATCTGCGGAACAGTGCGCGTCGCGATCGCAAGTTGTCGGGCGGCGACGTCGCCTAGTGCGGTTGGTTGTTCGAATTCACTTGCCATGTGTTTCTCCTGATTGATTCAGTTGGGGGTGTCGGGTTGTCGAAGCGAAAATTTTGATTTAAAGGACTCAATTGCTGCGCATCTGCGCTTGCGTGACATTGCTGCCAGGCGGCACGTTCTGGGTCAACCAGACGTTACCGCCGATGGTCGATCCTTTGCCGATGGTGATGCGGCCCAGGATGGTTGCGCCGGCATAAATCACGACATCGTCTTCAACAATAGGATGGCGCGCATTGCCTTTGATGAGCACACCGTTTTCATCTGCCGGAAAGCGCTTGGCGCCCAACGTGACCGCCTGGTATAGGCGCACATGCTGGCCGATCACTGCCGTTTCGCCGATCACGACGCCGGTGCCGTGATCGATAAAGAAATGGCCGCCGATCTGTGCGCCGGGATGAATGTCGATGCCGGTGCTGGAATGTGCGATGCGTGAAATCAGGCGTGCCAGGAACGGAGCGCCAAGTTTGTATAAGGCATGGGCGAAACGATGATAAATAGTGGCGGTCATGCCGGGGTAGCACAGCAGGATTTCCGACATGCTGGTCGCCGCCGGGTCACCCTGATACGCTGCCTGCAAATCGCTGACCAGCAGGTCGCGTATCGATTTCAGTTGGCTGGCAAAATTGCGGGTAATTGAGATGGCTTGCGTATGCAGTGCGATGTCATTTTCTGAATCGCCCGCCGTTTCGGACGGTTGCTCCGCCTCATGCTGGCGCGAGACAAACAGCAACGCCCGGCGAACTTGTTCGACCAGGGAGTTCAACGTTGTATTGAGCGTATTGCCGACGAAGTAATCGATGCTTTCATCGGTCAGATCGGATTGTCCGTAATGCGTCGGAAACAAGGCGGCTGCCAGCCCATCGAGTATCGTCGCCAATGCTTCGCGCGACGGAATTTCGCGGATGCGGCCGCGATGGCGGATCTTGTGCGTGTTTTCTCGCGATTGCCGCAGTGCTGCGACGACTCCATTGAGTCCCCATGTGCGATAGGAGTTCAATGACAACGAATCTTCCGCATTGGCATCTTTATTGACGTAGATGGTCTGTTGATTTGGTTTCATTGATTGAATTGCTGGCGTCGCCTGGATTCATCAGCTGCGCACGTACAAACAGCAAAAAGTCGTGTCTGGACAGTGCGTTGCAGACCGGCTATAAACGGAAATTGGTTTGATTATAGGAGGCATATCTGATTGCCTCATACGAATAAAAACGACTATCGATAGAAGAAAAAACGAGTTTGGAGCGGAGTTGACGCAGGCGGGGGAGTGAAGCGAGCGGGGGGCTATACGATCAGTTCTATAAATTGGATTTGAAATCGAGCGACGAATGTCCGGCTTGCTTGTGATAAGTCGGACATTCTTCAGTCATGTATATCGATCACCGGTGCATGCAAATTATTTCTGGTTGGCAGTACGTGTCGGTGCCGCCGCCGGCGCAGTGGTGGTTGGCGTGTGGAACGCGGCGAAACCAGTGGGTGCATCGGTGCCATGCACCTGGGCTTGCTGTAACTCGTACAGGACCTCGGCTCGGGTTTTTTCCCCGGTGACGACGCTTTCCGGTTGCGAGGCAATCGCGTTTCGCGGAGCGGCGCCTCGATGCGTTGCATCCGGGAAGCGAGAAGATGCTGCGCTGCCGTCCGCCTCCGCTTGCTTCAGTTCGGCAATAACTTCGGCACGCGCTTTAACGGCAGGTAACGATGCATTATCCGCTTGCTGTGCAAATGAATAGGTGGTGGAAGACAGCGCAATCGCTGCGGCAAGTAAAAGTTTAGCGTTCATTTTTCATTCTCCAATAGATTTCAATTTAATTACGGCTTATTAATTACGATGCTGCATAGCGAGCGGCAGGGGTATTGCGAGATAGATTGGGGCCCAAGGCCAGGCGACTCGTCTCATGCCGGTTCCAGTCTGCGATATCCGGCAATGAGGGAATCGTGACTACTTCACCGAGATCAAGACCGGCCAATGCGGCATCAACCAAATCGTCGGCTGTCATGACGATGGCACTCGGTAAATTCGCTATCGGAAGTCCGGCACGGTCCCAAAACCGGGTACTGATTGCACCGGGAAGCACGGCCTGCACTTGCACGCCCTTGGCGCCGATCTCGTGATGCAGCGAATGTGTCAATGCCAGGACATAAGCTTTTGTGCCGCCATAGGTGCCGTTCAATAATTCAGGTGCAACTGCCACGATCGACGATATGTTGACGATAATGCCATTGCCGCGTGCCACCAATCCTGGTGCGACAGCGCGGGTCAGGCGGGTAAGCGCGAGCACATTCAAGGTGATCAGCGCGTCGAGATCGGCGGGTGCGGAGTCGATCAGGCTCTTTGTTGCGCCCAAGCCCGCGTTGTTGACGAGCATGGTGATGCTGCTATCGCTGGCAAGGCGTTCCTCGATTGCGCGTAAATCAGCGGTAATAGTCAAATCAGCCTTGATGGCGGTCACCTTGCGACCGGTCTTGGCCGACAATTCCGTCGCCAGTGCATCGAGCCGCTGTAAATCGCGCGCCACCAGAATCAAATCGTAGCCGCGACGAGCCAGTCGGTCCGCGTAGACCGCGCCGATTCCGGAGGATGCACCGGTGATCAGAGCGGTGCCTTTGTGGGTTTTCGTATTCATTTAGAGCCCTTCATTTCAAATTGAGAAGTTGACAGCTGCAGTGTAGTGACCTAATCTATGTCCCAAGTGACGTATTTACCTCGATTTGGGACATTGTTATGAAAACGCTCGGATTTATCCTTTTCCCCGGCTTCCAGATAGTCGATCTGGCAGCGGTAACGGTTTTCGAGATGGCGAACAGCGCGCCTGGCGGACCGTTTTATAAAATTGACATGCTTTCAGAGCATGGCGGCTTGGTTGTCAGTTCCGCTGGTGTGCGCGTCGAGACCAAGGCGTTTGACCAGCACACGTTTGATACGGTCTTGGTGGCGGGAGCAATGGAGCGAACTCAGTCGTCGACGAAATTCATCGAATTTCTGCGTGCGTCCAGCGCCGCTTCGCGTCGCACGGCCAGTATTTGCACTGGTGCTTTTTTGCTTGCCGAGGCTGGATTGCTCGACGGCCGGCGCGCGACGACGCATTGGTCTGCAGCCAGGGAACTGCAGCGCGCATACCCGAAAATTCGCGTCGAAGAAGACCGCATTTTTATTAACGAAGACAAGTTCTGGACCTCGGCTGGCATGACGGCTTGTATCGACCTGTGCCTGGCGTTGGTGGAAAGCGATCTCGGCGTGGGGGCGTCGCGCATCATTGCCAAAAAGATGGTGGTGTACCACCGGCGTAGTGGCGGCCAATCGCAATTTTCGGCATTACTTGAGCTGGAGCCGAAGTCGGACCGTATCCAGACTGCGCTGAGCTACGCAAAGCGTAATTTGCGCAAGGAATTGTCAGTCGATGAGCTGGCCGACGCCGCTAACTTGAGTCGGCGCCAATTCAGCCGGGCGTTCCGCGTGGAGACCGGGCAGTCCCCGGCGCGGGCTGTCGAAACTTTGCGGGTCGAGGCGGCGCGCTCGATGATCGAAGAGGGCAATCATCCGATTGATGTGGTGGCGAGAGAAAACGGATTTTCCGATCCTGAGCGCATGCGTCGCGCTTTTATTCGCGCCTATGGCGTGCCGCCCCAGGCGGTGAAGCGGGCGTCGCGGCTGGAGGCGGCATAAATCATGGAACGGATGGCGCCTTGTAGGCGATCCATTTGTTTGCTTAGAGTTTGCTTAAAAGCGACGATCTAATGCAGAAAAAATGAACTTGGCATAACGGTTGGCGACCAGGGGCATCAGTTGCCCCAAAAAAGCCTTGACCCTGACAGTGCGTCAGGCTTTATTCTCCGTATTCGCAGGTCCACTCAGCCATTGGATCGGCATAGACTCTTAAACGATGAAAGGCGGAGAACCGTATGTCCGATCAAGCAAGCAGCAACCCGCGCGCCACGCTATTGCGCGACCGGAATTTCGTCAGATATATGTCTGGTGGCATTTTGTCGATGCTCGGCGATCAATTCACGCTGATTGCGCTGCCGTGGCTGGTGCTGAAGATGAGCGGCGATACACTGGTACTCGGTATTGTGCTGGCGTTGATCGGCGTCCCGCGTGCAGTATTTATTTTGATCGGCGGCGCGATGGTCGACCGACATTCTCCAAAGTGCGTATTGATGCTGACCAAATACGTGAACACTGTGTTGCTGGGGTTGTTGGCAGCGCTGGTGCTGAGCGGCAGCCTGGGCTTATGGATGGTGTATGTGCTGGCGCTGGCAATTGGCTTGTCGACCGCCTTCAGTATCCCGTCAGCCACGTCGCTGATGCCGCACGTGGTTGCGGCCAGCCATCTGCAAGCCGCCAATAGCATGATGCTGGGAATTCGGCAGATGACCATGTTCGCTGGCCCGGTCTTGGCTGGAACGATGATTGCCTTGGTCGGCGATGCCCAAACCGGCCGCGCCGCTTCGTCGATCGGTTTGGGTTGCGCGTTTTTATTCGATGCATTCAGTTTCGCAGCGTCGGCTTGGACCTTGCACAAAACTCTCTTGCTAGCCGGTGGTGGTACTGGTGGTGCTAGTGGTGCTAGTGGTGCAGCGGAGCCGGCAGCGCGCCGTCATGTATTGCACGATGTCGCCGAGGGTTTGCGCCATTGCTGGAACGATGTCAGCATGCGCACCTGTTTTATTTACTGGGCCGCCATCATGTTCTTGATAGCGGGGCCGATCCAGGTGGCGATGCCGGTGCTGGCGTCACGCTTGGGCGATAGTGCCGCAGGCTTTGGCGTGCTGGTTGGCGCCAACGCCGGTGGAGCGCTGATCGGCATGGTCATCTCGGGAGCGTGGCCTGGCCTGCGTTCCATGCGGATGGGTGCAATGATCTTGGCCATCGATTGCATCGTCGGAATCTTGTTCATGCCGATGGGCCAGATCGACGCAATCTGGCAAGGCGTGCTGATCATGCTCACCATCGGCACCCTGGCCGGGTTCATGCAAGTGCGCGTCTATACCTGGATGCAGCAGCGCGTGCCGCGCGCCATGCTGGGACGGGCGATGAGCATTTTCATGTTCATCTTCCTGGGGATTACGCCGGTCTCAGCCGCCATCACCGGATGGCTGATGCGCAGTGTCACCACTACCGAGGTATTCGCCGGCAGCGGCGCATTGTTGATCGCGATCGTGCTGGTTACCTTGTTCGCCACGCCGATGCGCAGGATAGCTGGCTAGACGATTAGCCTGCCATCGAATTGCTTTGACGAAATTCCTGTAACATCGAGCCTGGCGCACGCGTTGCGTGAGCCGATTTGATGTCACTAAGTGAAAGTGTTCGATGGCGTTACCTGCAACCAATGGATTCAGCGTACTTCAGCATCGCAATTTCCGATACTATCTGTTAGCGCGCATCCTGGGCACCATCGCCGTGCAGATGCAAAGCGTGGCAATCGGTTGGCAAGTATACGCGATGACCGGCAACGTCTTCGACCTCGGCTTGATCGGCTTGGCGCAGTTCGCGCCATTCCTGCTGTTGATCCTGATTGCCGGCCATGTTGCCGACCGCTATAACCGGCGCAACATCATCCTCGCTTGTCTCTGCATGCAACTGCTGTGCAGCGTGCTGCTGTTTTCCTATACGTTTACCGGATTGAGCGTCGTCTGGCCGGTGTTTGCCGTGCTCTCGATCTACGGCAGCGCGCGGGCCTTCATGATGCCGGCTACTCAGGCCATCCTGATCCATCTGGTTCCGCCCGAGAGTTTTTCGAAAGCGGTTGCGCTCGGTTCCTCAAGTTTTCAAGTCGCCGTCATCCTCGGCCCTACCTTCGGCGGCTTGCTGTATCTGGCCGGACCGAAGACGGTGTACGGCATCGTTGGAACCTTGCTGGTGATTTCGGTCTTGCTGATGAGCGCAACCCGCGTCGATGGGCAGGCCGACAAGCCGCAGGCGGCAAGTTGGCATACCTTGCTCGAAGGTCTGCGGTTTGTCTGGTCGAAGCCGTTGGTGCTGGGTGCGATCTCGCTCGATTTGTTCGCAGTCCTGTTCGGCGGCGCTACTGCCTTATTGCCTGCTTATGCCAACGATGTCTTGCACGCCGGCCCGACCGCGCTCGGCTTGCTGCGCACCTCTACCGGAGTCGGTGCGGCATTGACCTCGATCCTGCTGGCATTTTTCCCGATTTCCAACAAGGTCGGGCGCTGGATGTTCGGCGGTGTTGCGGTGTTCGGTCTCGGCACCATTGTGTTGGGGGTATCGCACAGCCTGATCCTGGCGATGGCGTGTCTGTTGCTGATGGGCGCGGGCGACATGGTGAGCGTGTATATCCGGCATATCCTCGTGCAATTCGCGACACCGGACGCAATTCGCGGGCGCGTCAGCGCGGTCAATGCCGTGTTTATCGGTGCCTCGAATGAACTGGGCGAGTTTGAGTCGGGCGTCACCGCCGGCTGGTTCGGCCTAGTGCGGGCACTGATATTGGGTGGCGTCGCCACTTTGGCCGTGACCGGCATCTGGGCCTGGCGCTTTCCGGTGCTCAGCCGCATGGACCGTTTCCCGAAATTGCAGCGGCAGGAAGATGCCGCCACTTGATGGACCAATTTGAATCGCAGGGGATGACATGAAACTGACGTATTGGGTGGCGGAGATTTTGGACGGCGATAAATCCGAATCCATCGTGGCCAGGACCAAACACGATTGCGAACAGAAGTTGCTGGCCTACGGCAACGCAGTAAATTATGCTGCACCGGCCAAGCGCTCGCTGCAGTATGAAGATGCGTTCGATCTATTCGAAATGGTGACCGGCCCGGGCGGCGGGCGCGGAATCGGTTAGATCGGCCGCAATCCCCGCGAATGCACAATGCGCGGGTAATTTCTATCGCAGACCGGCATACCCTGATCGCCTTTTCGGCCGATTTCAAAAATCCAGTTATCGCCGAATTCGAATGAGTAATACAGCTTGCGCTTGGTCTTGCTGACAAACACCTGATCGATGGACGCCGCAAAGGCGGACTCGCCTTCCGCCTTCCATTCACCGCCGCGCTTGAACCAGATTTTTTTACCCCGAATGCTGGAGGCGACATAGAAGTCGTGGATCTTTTCGTCATTAAAGCCGGTCAGGTGTTCGATCAACTTATGCAGTGACGATAAGGACATGTCGCACGGCACTTCAATCACGCGCTGAAATTTTTCGCCGAGATAGCCGCCGCCGACATAATCAATAGACAAGGTATACACGCCGTTCATGCTCTTGCCAGGAAGGTAATCAAAGTAAAAACTATCGTAACTGGTATGGCTCATAGACTGCCTCGTTGCAAATGGATTATGCGCCGCATGGCAGATAGACCATGCATTGCCGGTCCTGGGCGAGAAGGGTTTGCTAGCGTACCGTCCATCGGCAGGCAGGATGGAAATTCACCAAAATGCCTAGCGTGTGGATCAAGTGCAGCGAAATGGTGCATGCGCCTCCCCAAACAGGGTTTCAATTGCGTTTACTTTGTGAATAAACGCAATATGGGCTGTTAATGCAAATTTGATGCCTGCGTGAAACACTGGTGATCTTTGCGGGCCGACTGTTGAAATCTGCGCAACTGGCAAATGAGTAGATGTGGCGATTTCAACCATGCCCGGATTGTGATGTTGCCGCTGCAGCACGGACTGGTATGCATCGCCGCCTAAATACAGGCGCAGCGGTTTCTTTCAGAGAATTTCCTTGCCCTTCATATTTTGTTCATATTTCGAGAGCAGTATTGTCATCTAAATAATCGTGTTCACTTCTTCACCTGGGGGTACCTCATGAACAAGCGTTTTATCTCGCGGCTTGCTTTTTTGACGACTATCGCGTGCACGTTACTGACGACCGCCGCGTGGGCGCAGACACCGGGCGGTGCACCGCAAGATCAGGGTGGCCAAGGCAATGGTGAGCATCGGCATGGCCCCCCGCCACAGGCGATTGCTGCTTGCCAGGGCAAGGCCAGTGGCGCGACGTGCAGTTTTGTCGGGCGTCAGGGTGAGCAATTGACAGGAACCTGTTTCAGCCCGCCACCGCGTCAATCGTCGGCATCGGGGGCGCAAGCGGGTAATGCCGGCGATCAGAGTCCACGGCCGATGGCTTGCCGGCCACCGCGCAAAGAGAATTGATTTTCTCCCCTCGCCCGCAAGCGGGCGAGGGGAGAAAAGCCGCGCCGCAAATTTTACGCAGTTAATCCGGCAGCATCGCCAGTCGCAACACAGCCTCTTTTGCCGCCAATTCCAATCCCGCCAATTCCGCCTTCTTGGCGGGATTGCACAGACGGAACAATAGCAGGCCTTGAATTTGCGCGACGATCAAGGCCGCCCGCAATTGATATTGCGCATCCGATATGCTTGGCGCCAGGCCCTGAATCAATTTGAAGATAGCCTTGCGTTCGCGTGCCAGCATCTTGTCCATCAAGCCCGAAGCAAATGGATTGCGTGTTGCGAGCGCCCAGATCTCAAAGAATACCGCCACCGTGATCGGGTCGCTCAATTCCTGCAAGAACATATCGATGGTCGATTGAAATTGTTCGGTGCGCGGCGAGCGCGCCATCGTGCTGGTGATCTGGTCGATCTTTTCCTGGAACATGTTCATCGTGTAGAGCAATACCGCTTCCACCAGCATGTCCTTGCTGTTGTAGTAGTGCTGGACATTGGAAAGACTGACGCCGACTTCGGTCGCGACCCGCCGCATCGAAAGGCCCGCATAACCCTCGGCGGCGAAAATACGCCGCGCAGCATCGAGGATCTCATGCGCCCGCTCCAAGCCCTTGTCCGTGGTGCCGGACCGTTTACTTTGCAAGGAGGATTTGAGTGTATCGTTCATCTATATGGTCATGGAAGGCGGGTACTAAAATTATCGCATGTGAATTGACAAGTAGTACGCTTGACCTATAATATCAAAAATTAGGTCGACTGACCTATATTGTTGCCGCATGAGAAAGCGGCATTGACTTTGAGCGATGGAGAGCCAGCGATGAGCCGTAAAGTATATGTTTCCGGGGTCGGCATGATCCCGTTCGCCAAACCGGGCAGCAGTGCGCCCTACCATGTGATGGGCGCGCAGGCTGGCCGCCTGGCGCTGGAGGATGCGCGGATCGATTTCAACGATATCCAGCAAGCCTATGTCGGTTACGTCTACGGTGACTCCACCAGCGGACAAAAAGCCGTGTATGAATTGGGCATGAGCGGCATCCCCATCGTCAATGTCAATAACAATTGTTCGACCGGTTCGACCGCATTGTTCCTTGCGCGCCAGGCGATTGCCAGCGGCGCTGCCGAATGCGTGCTGGTGATGGGCTTCGAGCAAATGAATGCCGGTGCGCTCGGCTCCGTGTTCCAGGATCGTCCCAGCCCGTTCGATGCCTTCGATGCGGTCACCGACAAATTGGTGGGCATGCCGGAAATTCCGCTGGCTTTGCGTTATTTCGGCGGTGCGGGACTATCGCACATGAAGAAATACGGCACGCAACTGGAAACCTTCGCCAAGATTCGCGCCAAGGCCAGCCGCCATGCCGCGAACAATCCGCTGGCGCTGTTCAAGAAAGTAGTGTCGACTGACGATGTGATGAATGCGCCGATGATCTGGCCTGGGGTGATGACGCGCTTGATGGCCTGTCCGCCAACCTGCGGCGCAGCGGCAGCCGTGTTGGTATCGGAAGAATTCGCCAAGGCCAAGGGGCTCGATACGCGCGTGTATATCGCAGCGCAAGCGATGACCACCGACCGCCCGGACACCTTCAATTCGGACGACATGATGCAAGTGGTCGGCTTCGGCATGTCCAAGGAAGCGGCGAACAAAGTTTATAAGGACTCCGGCATCGGCCCCGATGAAATACAAGTGGTCGAATTGCACGACTGCTTTGCGCAAAATGAATTGATCACCTACGAAGCGCTGGGTTTGTGCCCAGAAGGAGGCGCCGAGAAATTCGTCAACGATGGCGACAACACCTATGGCGGCAAGGTGGTGACTAATCCATCCGGCGGGCTGCTATCCAAAGGCCATCCTTTGGGCGCAACTGGTCTCGCGCAATGCTATGAATTGACACATCAATTGCGCGGCACGGCACAGGAGCGGGGTGTTGCCGGCGCGAAGATCGGTTTGCAACATAATCTCGGTCTAGGCGGTGCTTGTGTCGTAACGATGTATCGCGCATCCTAAATAAATTAAATAACAACACAGGAGACTAGCATGTCCATAGCATCGGGAAAATTAGCAGGCAAGGTCGCGCTGGTATCCGGCTCCGGGCGCGGTATCGGGCGTTCGATCGCGCTGAAGCTGGCGAGCGAAGGCGCACGCATCGTGATCAACGATCTGGACGACGCGCCGGCGCAGGAAGTGGCGGAAGAGATTCGCAAGGCGGGCGGGGAAGCCGTGGTTTGCTCCGGCAACGTCACCGCCGCCGATTTCGGCGAGCGTTTCGTCAAGGCCGCGATTGATCATTTCGGCGGCCTCGACATCATCATCAATAATGCCGGCTATACTTGGGACAATGTCATCCAGAAAATGAGCGACGAGCAGTGGTACGCAATCATGGACGTGCATCTGACCGCGCCATTTCGCATCCTGCGCGCCGCGCAACCGGTGATACGCGAATTGAGCAAGGCTGAGCATGCGCGCGGCGAACGGGTGTCGCGCAAGATCGTTAATGTTTCCTCGATTGCCGGCACCGGCGGCAATGCAGGCCAGGTCAATTATTCCAGCGCCAAAGCCGGCATCATGGGCATGACGATGGCTCTCGCCAAAGAATGGGGCCGCATGAGCGTCAACGTCAATTGCGTCGCCTTCGGTTTCATCAAGACCCGCTTGACCGAATCGACTGCTGATGGAGACTCCACCGTGCACATCGGCGGGCGCGACATCAAGGTCGGCGTCAATCCTGACTTGATGGTCTTGGTCGAGCGCCAGATACCCTTGGGGCGCACCGGCACGCCGGAAGAAGCGGCTGGTGCTGTCTACTTGCTGTGCACACCCGAATCGGACTACATCAGCGGCCAGACAGTGATCTGTGGCGGCGGTTTGTCGATATAGGCAAAGATATTGATTACCCTGATTTCATTGTAAATAAAAATACGCGTTCATACAGGTTCGGCAAAAACATCCCCGTCATTCCCGCGAAGGCGGGAATCCATAGTGAGTTAAATCGAGCGAACACCCTATGGGTTTCCGCCTTCGCGGGAACGACGGAGGGTTAAATAGCGGAACGCGGCAATTTATTGTTTTACTCACAGAATACCCGGATGAACCAAAATATTTGGAGCAGCATGAATACAACTTCACCCTGGATGAACGCAGAACTGGAAGGTTTTCGCGATGCCGTGCGCCGTTTCATCAACGCCGAAATCGTCCCGTATCAGGAAAAATGGAAAGCCCAGCAACACGTCGACCGCGAAGTGTGGAAGCTGGCTGGCGAGATGGGGATGTTGCTGGCCGATATCCCGGAAGAATACGGCGGCTCGGGCGGAAACTTCGCGCATGAAAGCATTGTCTTCGAAGAGTTGCAATATGCAGGCGACATGTGCTTCGGCCTGCATGTGCACGCGATCGTTGCGCACTACTTGCTGAACCAAGGCACCGAAGAACAGAAGCGCAGCTATCTGCCGAAGCTGGCCAGCGGCGAAATGATCGCTGCCATCGCGATGTCGGAACCGGGCGCCGGCTCGGACCTGCAAGGCATTCGCACTTCCGCCTTGCAATCGGGCGACCAATATGTGATCAACGGCTCCAAGACCTTCATCTCCAACGGCTATATGGCCGACTTGATCCTGGTGGTCGCCAAGACCAACCCGGACGCCGGCGCCAAGGGCGTGTCGCTGATCTTCGTGGAAACCAGGGATTGCCCCGGCTTCAAGGTTGGCCGCATTCTGGAAAAGATCGGCCAAAAAGGCCAAGATACCTGCGAACTGTTTTTCGACAACGTACGGGTTCCGGTCGGCAATGTACTTGGTGGTGTAGCAGGGCAGGGCTTTTTCCAATTGATGAACGAGCTGCCTTACGAGCGCACCATCATCGGCATTTCCGGTGTCGCTGCGATTGAACGCGCCTTGCAGCTGACAGTTGCGCATACGCGTGAGCGCAAGGCGTTCGGCAAGCCCTTGATCGAGATGCAAAACACGCGCTTCGTGTTGGCCGAAGTCAAGACCGAAGCGACGGTCGCCCGCACCTTCATCGACCGGGCGATCCAGGACATGATCGATGGCAAAATGGATGCGGTGCAGGCGTCGATGGTCAAATACTGGATCACCGATCTGCAATGCAAAGTCATCGACAGTTGCCTGCAGCTATTCGGCGGCTACGGCTATATGCTGGAATATCCGATAGCGCAAATGTATGCCGATGCGCGGGTGCAGCGCATTTATGGCGGGGCGAACGAGATCATGAAGGAGATTGTTGCGCGCTCGCTGTAGTCGCGACCGTGCCGAGCGGTGAAGCGGTTGCTCGTCAATGACTTGATCCGCCGCAATCGCCGCCACCTCCGTGGCCTCCGCCACTGCAGTCCGCGTGCCCGTGCCCCGAGACATCATGGCTATGTGGGTGGCCAGACGCGTGACTGGACGAATGATCTGATGATGAGTCCAAGCCGATTGTGCCAATCCAGGCACTTCCCGAATCATCGCTCGATTTTGTATAACCTTGCCTTGATCGCTGCATTGTGACGATGGTGCGCAAGAGCAAGAACACGACAGCGAAGATTATGATTAACATAATTACGGTGGTCATGATATCGACTCTCTTTCAATAGAGGACACGATTTTGCAAGGGCGATATTGCCAGCTTGCCGCACTATTCTGACATGGGCAGGATATTTTTGCTTCCGGGCCTGATTCCCGCTATAGAAACGCTTGCAGGTGCTTGATCAGCGATTCGCCAATCTCGATTCCACGCTCCGTCATTTGCTTCTGCAACTGCCGGTCACCCATCGAGTAATGGGATAGCGCATTCAACTCGGTATTGAGAAATTGATTGTAAGCCGGTGAAAAGGCCGGATTGTCGTGATCCGCCGGGTCGATGATGGTGACTTGCCGACGGTCGCGTAGTTTTGCCGCGATTGGCGTCTTGGCGGGAACCTGCGCCATGCTTTGGGCAAGCTGATTGTTGAACTCGATACTTTCAATCTCTTTTTGCAGCGGAATGGAAAACATCGCATCGAGGAAGCGCTCGTTCATTTCCGCGTTGTTGTGCGCTGGGGCGCGGTTATCCTTGCTGAAGAAACGGATCAAGACGATGTGCGTAGCGCCCATGTCGATCAACGGCGCCAGCGGCGGATTGCAGCGCATCGCGCCTTCCATCCAGTGTTGCGTCTTGCCGTCCACCTCGACTGGCATCGGCGCCAGATAGGGCGGCCGGGCGCCGCTGGGAAAGAAGTTATCCGCTGTCAGACGCAGCAGTTGACGGCGATTGGCTTTTCCTGTTAGCGCCAATTTTTGTGCCGCGTCGGGCGCAGCACCGGAATAGAGATAGATTTCGCTGAAGTCGTCGGCGCGGGTGGCGTTGGTAAACAGGGTCGGACCGGTTTTGGCGGCATACAGTTGCGCCAGCCCGGGAAGTTTCGCGGCGACGCTAAAAGGGTTGAACGCGGTCTGGCCGGGCAGGCCGCTGCTGTACATGAACAGATTCTGGCTGGCGGCCGTCATTTTTGCGCGGGTGGCGACGTCTTCATCATGGGTCGGATCGGCGCTGTTGAAATTGAATCGGCCTGCTCCCATCATCCGGTGCCGTTTCGCGGTGTGCGTGGCAAGATTGAGGCCGGCTTTGGCCCACGTGGCTTGCGCCTTGAACAAGCCGGAAAAATAGTTTTGCCAGGCGTCGAGGCGAACCGCAGGCGGAGCCAGATCCTGTTGCGCCAGCAACGGAAGGTTCTTATCGCAATCCAGCACGTTGTCGCACATCGAGGTTTCTGCATCCTGCGCCGCCAAGTAGAGGGCCAGCGGCATCAGCATTTCCACGCATCCGGACCCGGCGATGGCGTTCAGGCTTTTTTCCCCTTTTGCTTTCTGCTCGCTGTTATAGGCGCGAAAGGCGTCGAGGATGCCGGTCGCGTAAAAGATGTGGCCGAATGAGCCTTGCACCGCCAAAACTATCTTTTTATTTTCCACGTTGGGCATTCAGTATTTTCATGCTTGAGGGGGAGCTCTGCCAGTTCAGGCAACGACATGCGAGCGAAAGCGACTTCGGCTGCGTGGGCTCGATAGTTTCTATAATTGCCTATAAGTAACTTATCGTAAATCTTGTGTGAAATATCGCGGTGCAGCGAAATATCGCGATATCATACATTTTTTAGCTAAAAGTGCAACTTTGTCGCCCTTTAATCATGGCATGGGCAATATGCCGGGATTTGGAAAGTTCAAGGCAAGTTCGGGAGATGAATTTAGATGGGAATAGAGTCAATCCAGGTTGCTAACGACCGCGATCAACCCCTGTATTACAACCTGCTTGAAAAAATCTCCCGCTCTCTGGAGTTGGAACCGCTATTGAATCATATCGGGAGGGCTGCGCTGCGCTCGGCCCAGGTCGACGGCATTGCGATTCTCCTCAAGGACCCGGTAGAGCCACTGCTGCGCTACGAGTTGAACATGGTGCCGGAACAATTGGCCGATATTGCGCGCGCCTATTACAAATTGACGGTGGGACTGGATAGTGGCGACGCCAATGCGATTGCCTTCAAGGAGGATCGGACCCTCATACTGGATTCGGCCAACATCGCAAGCGCGCATCAGGATATTCAAACCCGTTTTGAGCGCTGGCAAATGCAGTCTTTGCTGATCGCGCCGATTCATCATGAAGATCGCGTCATCGGCACCGTGATGGCATTTCGGGCATTGCAGCCGGGATCGAATCCGACGCAGCCGATAAGCGAAGCCGATGCCGCCACCATACGCGACATCGTCGAGACCTTTTCCACGCAGATTGTCAACAGCGCTGTGCACAGCAGGCTTACCGACAAGGTGCGTGCCATCGAGTTCGCGGCCATTGAGCGCACGCGGTTCCTGGAATTTATTTCCGAGCTCAACAACCTGACCGCGTCCGAGCAAATCTTCCAGATGATTGCTGATGAATTCCTGCGCAGCTATTCATTCGATCTGGCATTTTTCGACATGATCGAAGGCGATGCATTGCGGCCCCAATGTTTTCGCGGCGCGTCGCCGGAAGTGGAAGCGATCCGGCAATTGTCTGAAGACTATTACACCCGGCTTGAAAAACTCAAGATGCTGCCGGAAGAAGGGACCATCCCATTTTGCGCCACCAAGAACCTGCCGGTCTATGTGGTCGATGCGCGCAAGGTCATGCATTTGCCGATGGCGAAAAACGACAAGGATATTCTCGATATTCTGCAGGCGCGCGGCACGCCGATGCTCACCTTGCTGAATATCCCCATCTGTCGCAATCGCAAGCTGATTGGCGTGCTGACACTGGAAAGCATGCGCGATATCGTCGACCTGAGTCCCTCCGATATCGACTTCATGAAATTGCTGTGCTCCTTCATGGGCACCGCCATCGAAAATGCCAAGCTGTATATCCAGGCGGGCGAGCAGACCGCAAAAATCGAGAATACCAACAAGGAATTGTCGCACGTCAACGAGGAATTGATCGAACACGAGCGAGCGCTGAAAATTGCCAAGGAAGGGGCTGAAGAAGCCTCGCGCCTGAAGTCGGCCTTCCTGGCCAACATGAGCCATGAAATCCGCACGCCAATGAACGCCGTCATCGGCATGGCTTATTTGGCCTTGCGCACGGACCTGACGGACAAGCAGCGCGACTATCTGGAAAAAATCCACCGCGCCGCCAATTCGCTGCTGGGCATCATCAACGATATCCTCGATTTTTCAAAGATCGAGGCCGGCAAGCTCGATATCGAACAGGCCGACTTTTCCCTGCAGCAGGTCATCGGCAACCTGACCACCGTGACGTCGCAAGTCGCGGCAGAGAAGGGCTTGCAATACGTGGTCGACATCGCGCCGGAGGTGCCGGATTATCTGGTCGGCGATTCGCTGCGGCTGGGCCAGGTGTTGATCAATTTGATGAGCAATGCGATCAAATTTACCCATCAAGGCGAAGTCAAGCTGCGTTGCACCTTGCATTCTGCCGAGGCAGACTCGGTTGCATTGCAATTCGACGTCAGCGATACCGGCATCGGCATCACTGAGGCTCAGCTGGAGACCTTGTTCCAGGCATTTACCCAGGCCGACGACTCTACCACCCGCAAATACGGTGGCACCGGGCTGGGGCTCGCCATCAGCAAACGGCTGGTGGAATTGATGGGCGGGACGATGACTGCCTGCAGCGAACCGGGGGCAGGATCGATGTTCGGCTTCAGCATCAACCTGGGCCGCTGTACGCGTCCGGAATTGCTGCAGCCTCTGGCGCCGCAAGCCCTGGAAGCCTGCCGGGTATTGGTGGTCGATGACAACCCCAGTGCACGCGAAATCCTGACGGCGGCCCTGCAACGTTACGAACCGCATGTGCAGGCGGTTGCCGGCGCGGAAGAGGCGCTGGCGGCGATTCGCGCGGCTGATGGTCAGCATCCCTACGACGTCGTGCTGGCGGATTTCGGCATGCCCGACAAGAATGGCCTGGAATTGGCGACGGCAATTGCCGAAGCCGGATTGCGGCGCGTGCCCAAGGTCATCCTGGTCACCGCGTTTCGCCGCGAGGATGTGCCGCTGCAAGGCGAATCGCCGGTGGTGGCGGCAGTCTTGTTCAAGCCGATCAATCAATCGCTGCTGCACGATACCCTGGCTGAAGTGATGGTCAAGGATAGCGGACGGCGCCGGGCAGTTACGCCCAGGAGGAAATTGCCGCGCTTCGAAGGGCGCAAGGTGCTGCTGGTCGAAGACAATGAAATCAATCAACAGATCGCCAAGGAGTTGATGCTCCATACCGGCATGCAACTCGATGTTGCCGACAACGGCCGGATCGCATTGGATATGCTGTTTGATGCCGGCCCCGACGCCTACGATTTGATCGTAATGGACCTGGAAATGCCGGAATTGGGCGGCCATGCAACCGCAAGGCGGATCCGTATGGACCAGCGCTTTACCAAATTGCCGATCATTGCGATGACCGCGCATGCGGCGGCGGAAGTGCGCGACGATTGCTTGAGCAGCGGCATGCAGGATCACCTCGCCAAACCGATCAACCCCGATGAGTTTTATCAAACCCTGGCACGCTGGATGAAGGTGTCGGATCGCCGCGAAGATGGAGAAACATATATGGCAACGGAACATGAAGTCGATCCAGCTGCGCACGGCCAACACGCTGAACTGGAAATCGCCGGATTCTCGATGGCCGAAACCCTGGATCGGCTAGGCGGCGACCTCGACCTGTTTCGCGATATTCTCGGCATGGTACCGCGCGTGGCCGGGGATTCATTGGGGAAATTCGATGCAGCACTGGCGCGCGGCGACCGTGTCGGCGCCGCCGCAGCAGCGCACGCCATGCGCGGCATGGCAACCACCATCGGCGCCACGACCCTGGCCGAGGCTGCCGAGGTCGTGGAAAGAGCGATGATGAGTTCCAGCGCCGACGCCGACCAGATCGAAACATTCCGCCGTAATGCCAGCGAGATGCTGCAAGCGGTGGAGAAGTTTCTGGGGCAGGGGGCTTGAGCGGCGTTTGTCGGTTCTACGCAATTCATTGGGCCAAGCGTTTGATATCAGAAGATAACACCCAACCGGATGTTTCGCAGCTAGGGAGTGGCGCTTTCAGCATCCCGCTTCAATTGATTTAAAATTCGCTTGCGAATCCAGCCGCTAGCCAACCGAATCACAATCCAATACATTGAAAATAATAATCTGGATTGCCTGTCAGGGCAGCCAAAGAGTTAGTGTTGCGGAGATTGCGTTCACGGACGGGCGCCTATGGGTATGTTAGACAGTTAGCCAGGTAGGGAGCGTAAAAATGATTGTTCCGACTTTTTGTGGGGAGAATACACATTCGCTCAGGTTAGGCAATAATGTTCTCCGTCGCTCCCGCGAAGGCGGGGACCCATAGTGAGTTAGGAAGAGCGAGCACCGTATGGATTCCCGCTTTCGCGGGAATGACGGAGGGTTAAACAATGCTCCAAATTATTGTTGACACACAAAATACCCGGATGAATCCTAAAAATAGAATGGGCCGGCTCTTCTGCCCACGTAGTCCACAGATATAACTTTAAACAACCTTCCCCGGATTCATCAAATTCAGCGGATCCAGCGCGCGCTTGATAGTGCGCATCAAATTCATCTCCACCTCGCTCTTGTAGCGCAGCACCTCGTCGCGTTTCAACGCCCCCAAGCCATGTTCCGCTGAAATCGAGCCGCTGAATTGATTGACGCTGTCGTGCACCACTTTGTTGATCGCTTCTTGCTGCTCGATGAATGCGACATCCGACGAATTTTCCGGTGGCGATACGTTGTAATGCAAGTTGCCGTCGCCGAGGTGGCCGAAGGTGACCATGCGGCAGCCGGGGAAGGCATTTTGCAGCAGGGCGTCGGTGGTGTGGATGAATTCGCCGATGCGGGCGATCGGAATCGAGATGTCGTGCTTGATGTTCTTGCCTTCTTCGGCTTGCGCCAGTGGGATATGCTCGCGCAAGTTCCAGATAGCTTTTGATTGTGCGATCGAAGCGGCCAGCACGGCGTCGACGATGATTTCCTGTTCCAGCGCGGCTTCGATCAGGTTTTCGAGCATCTGGGTGGCGTGTTCTTCCGATTCGCTATCGGACAATTCCAGCAACACGTATTGCGGATGCGACTCTTGGAACGGCAGGCGCATTTGCGGGTAGTGCTTGGCCACCAGTTGCAGGCAAAAATTCGACATTAATTCAAAGCCTGTCAGGCTGGCGCCGCAATACGTTTGCGCGAGAGTCAGCAATTGCAGGGCATGATCGGCGCTGGGCAAGGCCGCCAGCGCAGTCAATTCTGCCTTCGGCTGCGGGAATAGTTTCAGCACCGCAGCGGTGATGATGCCGAGCGTGCCTTCTGCGCCGATGTACAAATCGCGCAGATCGTAGCCGGTATTATCCTTGCGCAAGCCGCGCAGGCCGCTCCAGATTTCGCCTTGCGGGGTCACGACTTCCAGCCCCAGGCACAGGTCGCGGGTATTGCCGTAACGCAGTACCGCCGTGCCGCCGGCATTGGTCGACAGGTTGCCGCCGATGGTGCAACTGCCTTCGGCCGCCAGCGACAGCGGGAACAGGCGCGCGGCATCGGTCGCTGCGGTTTGAATATTCTCCAGTATGCAGCCTGCTTCCACGGTGACGGTGTTGTTGACGGTATCGAGGGCACGGATACGGTTCAGGCGCGTCAGCGATAGCACGATCGCGGTTCCGCTTTCATCCGGCACGCTGCCCAGCACCAGCCCGGTGTTGCCGCCTTGTGGCACGATCGGCACGCCGGATGCATGGCATAGGCGGACGATGGCGGCGACTTCTTCGGTGGAGCCTGGTTTGACGATAGCCAATGCCTTGCCGGTAAAGCGTTGCCGCCAATCGGTCAGGTAGGACGCCATGTCGGCGAGTTCGGTGATGACATAGTTCGCGCCAATGGCGGCGCGGCAGTTTTCAAGGAATGCGTTCATTTTGATGCTTTTTCGATGGCTTGTTGAGCGAGTTTCCTGGCGGCGCGTTTGATGGGCCGCAAGAAGGAGAGGATGCAGAGAAAGAAGATGCAGACCAGCGCCACTTCGACCCAGCCGAGCGTGGCGGAAAGCCCTTTGTCGCTGGTGGCGCGCACGATTCCTTCGGTGAAATAAAGCAGGATCAACATTGACGACCATTGCATCGTGTAGACGTCGCGCTTTAGTATGCCGACCAGCGGCAGCAGCAGCGGCACCACTTTCAATACCAGCCAGGACCCGCCGGGACGCAGGGGCGCCAGCACCAATTCCCAGGCGATGCACAAGACGATCAGGGCCAGCAGGCTGAATACTGCACCCCAATGGAAGGCCTTGGCACGGTTGATATTGAAGTTGCGGTGAGCGTTAAGCGGCATGCTGGCCACGCAGTCTGATCGCTGTTTGTGCCAGCCGTTGTCCCAGTGCCCGCGCCAGGTTGCGGCTTTCTTCCGAAAGCGGTTGCGCGCCGTTGACGCCAGACCAATGGCTGGCGCCGTAGGGCGTGCCGCCGCTGCTGGTGGTCATCAGCTCGGCTTCGGTATAGGGCAAGCCCAGCAGGATCATGCCGTGATGCAGCAGGGGCAGCATCATCGATAGCAAGGTCGATTCCTGGCCGCCATGCAGGCTGCCGGTCGAGGTGAATACACAGGCTGGTTTGCCGGCCAAGGCCCCTGATAACCATTGCGCGCTGGTGCCATCCCAGAAATATTTCATTGCCGAGGCCATATTGCCGAAGCGTGTCGGCGACCCTAACGCCAAGCCGTCGCATTCCGCCAGGTCACGCAATTCCACGTAGGGCGGGCCATCCGCCGGAATCTCAGGCTCGACCGCTTCGCTGACCGTGGAGACCGCCGGCACCGTGCGCAGGCGGGCGTCGCAACCGGCGACGCTCTCGATTCCCTGGGCAATGTGCTCGGCCAGTTTGCGGGTCGAGCCATGGCGGGAATAGTATAAAACCAGAATTGTCAGCTTGGATTCGTTCATACTTGGTATTATAGAATGCTTTAGCCCGCTGCCACTGCACCGATCCGGCCTGATTTGGCTGGTTGCCGCATACTTTTTTCTGATGCTTTCATTCAAAATGCCATTTTTTCAGGGCCTGCGTTGGTCCCGCCTCGTTGATTTATACCGCTTCGGCCTACGCCGGCTGGAAGAAGAGCGCCTGCCGCAAGTTGCGGGCAGTCTGACTTTCAACACGGTATTAGCCCTGGTTCCGGTGCTGACCATCGCCCTGGCGATTTTTACCACTTTTCCAATTTTCACCACTTTCCGCACGGCGCTGGAAGCGTATTTCATCCAGAGCCTGATCCCGAAGGCGATTTCCAACACGATACTCGACTATTTAAGCCTGTTTGCCGCCAAAGCCAGCCGCATGTCGGTGGTCGGCGCGATTGCGCTGCTATTCACTACGGCCGCCACGATGGCGATGATCGATCGCACCTTCAACGATATCTGGCGCGTCAAAACCAAGCGCCCGCTGGTTCAGCGCATCATTGCCTATTGGACCATCGTCACCCTCGGTCCCTTGTTGATCGGGGTATCGATCACCATGACGTCGCATCTGGTCAGGGCCACCGATTGGCTGGCGACGAATCTGCCGTTTCTTTCCAGCTTTCTGGACTCGACCGTATCGATCGGCTTGACCACCATCGCCTTTACCTTGCTGTACATGGTGATCCCGAACCGTTTCGTCGACTGGCGCGACGCTGCCTGGGGCGGTTTGATCGCAGCGGTGGCGTTTGAAATCGCCAAGCGCCTGTTTGCCGTCTTCGTCACGCGCTTTCCCAGCTACACGATGATTTACGGCGCGCTGGCCGCGATCCCGATTTTCCTGATCTGGATTTATGTGTCGTGGCTGATCATCCTGGTGTGTGCGGTCATCGCGGCGGCATTGCCGGTGGTTAAATATGAACGCTGGTGGCACGTCGCGTCACCGGGCAGCGCCTTTGTCGATGCCATGGCGGTACTGAAAGTGTTGGTGGATGCGCGGATGACGGCAGCTTCGGCGGTGGCCGATGCCACGGTCATCCGGTCCTGTACCCGGCTCGGTTTCGATGAGTCGGAAAACCTGTTGGAAGCCATGTTGCAAGTCGGCTGGGTGGGGCGCATCAAGACCGAGCAGCCTTATCGCCTGCAATGGGGCAAGCGCATTACCGAAGGCATGGATAACTGGACCTTGCTGGCCAATCCGGAGCAGTTAAAAGTTGCCGATGTTTACCGCTTATTCGTTTTCTGTGCGGCGGAAAATCGCGTGCTGGCGGAGCAGATCGAACAGGCGGTTGAGCAAGGGCTGGATCAGACCTTAGCGGCGCATTTCGCCGCAGCCACTTAAAAAGACGCTTCTCCATTTAACATTTGCCAGTACATCACCCAATCGCCCATGAATGAATAGAGCGGGTGGCGAAACGTTGCGGGCTGGTTCTTTTCAAAGCCGAAATGGCCGATCCAGGCAAAGCCATAGCCGCATAGCATGGCAGCCGGCAGCCACCAAATAATTTCGGTGATCAGCAGGGCAAACAGGCAAGCCAATGCCAGCGTGGAGCCGACGAAATGCAATTCGCGGCAGACGCGGTTGGAGTGTTCGGCAAGATAGATCGGGTAAAATTCGGCGAAGGATTGGACCTTCTTTTCGAGTACGGTGGACATCACTATCTCCCCAGAAGTTGCCACAATGCCAGATTAATCCGGCTTGTCGCAGGATGCAATAAAAATTCGAATTCCAGAAAAGTGCTTAAAAGACAATATCTTGAAAATTGACATCCAATTCCGCCTGCGTATCCGGCGCGGCGATTTGATCGTGATCGGGCCGGGCAAGGTCGCCTTGCTGGAGGCCATTGCGGCAACCGGGTCGATCTCGGCGGCGGCGCGGGCGCTGGGCATGTCGTACCGACGGGCCTGGAGCCTGGTTGACGAAATGAATCGCGGCTTGACCCGGCCGGTGGTGGATGCCAGCAGCGGCGGTGCCAAAGGTGGCGGGGCGGTGCTGACCGATACCGCCCGGGAAATCATCGATGGTTATCGGGAAGTCGAGCAAATCGCCGCGCAATCTGCCGGAAAGCAATTGTCTGCCTTGACCCGCTTGATCGCCAAATAGGCTTCAAGCAGCGCTCAAATCGCGCAAGCTGCGGCAATTCACGCTAGAAACATCAAGTTTATCGGCAAGTAGTATCCCTATTTCATGTTAATCGTTATATCCTTGTGTGCATAACGAATCCAATTGACTCTGAAATAATATGAGAACGAAAAATCGACCGATAAAAGGTTCCGACATGATTGGTCCTGTTAGTAATCCAGCTTATAGCGATGCAATTGAACTGTTCGAGCAAACGATCGATGGTTATCGCCGTTTCCACATCCTCAAGGCCGCGATCGATCTGGAGCTATTTTCCTGGTTGATGGAATTCGGGCCCGCATCGCCGTATCACATCGCCGATTCGATGGGCTTGAACGAGCGCTATGTCGGCCCCTTCCTGCAAGCCTTGGTGGACGATGGTTTTCTCGACCAGTGCGGCACCAAGCTGGCGCTCACCGAAGCGGCAGCACGGCTATTCGCGCCAGGCTCGCCGGTCAGACCGCCGCAATTGCTGGCGCGTTTAAGCGGACCATCTTCCAATTGGGGGCGCTTGCAAGCGCTGATGCAAAGCCGGGGCGAGCAGATTCACGGCAGCGATGACGACTCGCACAACGAGCCGATCTATCCTGGCGACTATTACCATGCCGAGCGCGCCGTGCGCGATTGGCCGCAATTTGCGGCAGCACGGCGCCTGCTCGATCTCGGCGGCACCCAAGGCGCGCTTAGTATCGCGCTATGCAAGGCGCTGCCCAGCCTGCAGGCGACGATATTAGCGGTGCCGGGAGAGTTGGAAAGCGTGCGCCGGCAGGTTGCAGATGCCGGCCTCGCCGTGCAAATAGAGGTCATCGAAGGCGATCTTTTTTCCACCGAACCAGGCGACAACTACGATATTGTTCTGGCGGTCCATTGCTTGTATGCTTTTTCCAAGCGCATCCTGGTCGCGATGGAAACGATTGCCGCCAGCCTGCGCCAACATGGCTTGCTGGTAACCCAGCATTGGTTTGAAGAAGGGCAGGAGCCGCAAATGCAAAATTGCGTGCGTGAGCTGGACCGGGGCATCCGTCGCCTGCGTCGTCCTTTGCGCCACCCGGAAGCGTTTGCCGAACGAGTGACCAGTGCCGGATTTCGCTGGTTGCCGGAACCGAATCTGCATAGCCACAAGGACGGCGTCCAGCTCAGGTTGGCGCAACGCTGCGATGACTGCAGTTCCACCGCCGATGCTGGTTGTGCGGTTGCAACTGTTGGCGAAGTAATACTGCGGTGATGCGACTGAAGTGATGCAGCGGCGACACTGCGTGCGCCTACCTGCGTTATGATGCGAGATCAGAATTTACTAAAACAAACAGCCATGAAACATCTCGCTCGTTTTCTACTCAGCCTGCTAGTGGTCGCCAGCGCTGCCGTCCATGCGGATGCCTTGACCGTGGCGGTCGCCGCCAATGCGGAATTCGCTTTCAACGACCTGGCCGCGGAGTTCAAGAAGGAGAGCGGACAAGACCTGAAGCCGATCATCAATTCGTCCGGCAAATTCGTGACCCAGATTATGAACGGCGCGCCGTACGACGTGTTTCTTTCGGCCGACATGGAATGTCCCGAGAAGCTGTATCAGGCAGGCTACGCGGTCGCCGCCCCCAAACCGTATGCCTACGGCGCACTGGTCGTGTGGACCATGAAAGATCTCGATTTGCACACCTGGCAAAGTGCGTTGGCCACCGCGGCCGTCAGCAAGATAGCGGTGGCCAACCCGCAAACCGCGCCTTATGGGCGCGAAACCATGAAAGCCCTGGGCAAAGCCAAGCTGGATCAAGTGCTGGCTCCCAAGCTGGTGTTTGGCGAAAGCATTGCGCAAACCAATCAATACATTTTCTCGGCCGTCGCCGATGTCGGGTTTACCGCAAAGTCGGTAGTTCTGGCGCCGGACATGAAGGGCAAGGGGAAGTGGATCGAAGTTCCCAAGGATTTGTACGAGCCGATAGCGCAGGGAGCGGTGATCCTCAAGCATGGGCAGGAAACCAATCCCAAGCTGGCGCAGGAATTTTACGCCTTCCTCTATTCGGATAAAGCGCGCGCGATCCTCGAACATTACGGCTACCTGTTGCCATGAATCGACTGTCCGGCCGAATCTCGGCGCTGGAGGTGTGCGGCAGCATCGCCCTGGTCGACGTTCAAGTGGGGGAGTGTAACTATACGGCAACCGTAGTGGGCGACGTCGTGGCAAGCTGGCAAGTCGGGACGCCGGTCGTGTTGCTATTCAAGGAAACCGAAGTGGCGGTGGCCAAGAATCTGAGTGGCATGATCAGCTTGCGTAATCGCTTTAAAGGCGTGGTCACGGCACTGGAGCATGGGCAAGTGCTGAGCAAAGTGATGTTCGAGGCCGACGGCCAGATGCTTGCATCGATCATCACCACCCGCTCGTCCACGCAGTTGCAACTGGCGGTGGGCGATGAAATTGAAGGCCTGGTCAAGGCGAATGAAATTACGGTCGTACTGGATGCGCCGGTATGAACCTCGATCTATCCTTCGCTTCGACGCTTGATTGGCAGCCCTTATGGCTCACCCTCAAGCTGGCGCTGATTGCCACGGGCATCTTGCTGCTGATCGGAATTCCCTTGGCGTACTGGGTCGCCTATACGCGCACCCGCTTGAAGCCGCTGGTCGAAACCCTGGTCAGCATGCCCTTGGTATTGCCGCCGTCGGTACTGGGTTTCTATCTGTTGCTGGCCTTCAGCCCACAGCATGCATTCGGCCAATGGCTGGAGCATTGGCTGCATCTGCGCCTGGCATTCAGCTTTCCCGGCCTGGTGTTGGGCTCGATCATTTTCAGCCTGCCCTTCATGGTACAACCTCTTCAGTCGGGCTTCCAGAATCTGCCGGTATCGCTGATCGAAGCATCGCGCACGCTGGGAAAATCCGATTTCTTCACTCTATTCAGGGTCCTGCTGCCGAACATGAAATCGGCCCTGCTGACCGGTACGGTATTGAGCTTCGCCCACGCCATCGGCGAGTTCGGCGTGATCTTGATGATCGGTGGGAACATCCCCGGCGTCACCAGGGTGGCGTCGATTGCCATCTATGACGAAGTGGAAAGCCTGCAATACGGCGCGGCGAATTTCTATGCGCTGGTATTGTTTGCGGTGTCCTTCACGATTCTACTGTTCGTCTATTTGATGAACCGTCGCTGGGGCAGACTCGCTTGATTGACATCCACCTCGACAAGACTTTGCAAAGCCGCGGTCAAAGCGCCGATACGAGCCTGCATCTGCACGTGCAAACGGTATTGAAGTCCGGCGATTTCGTGGCCTTGGTCGGCCCCTCGGGCGCCGGCAAGACCACGATGCTACGGATGCTGGCTGGTTTGACCGAGCCGGATACCGGCAAGATCGTGGTCGATGGCGAGGTCTGGTTTGACGCCGGCAAGAAAATAAACCTCGCGCCGCAACACCGTTCCATCGGCTTCGTGTTCCAGGATTACGCGCTGTTCCCTAATTTGACGGTGCGGCAAAATGTCGGTTACGCGCTGGGCAAGCGCGAACAGGACTGGCTCGACGACTTGCTGGGTTTGACCGGCCTGGCAACCTTGCATGACCGCAGCCCGGCAACTTTGTCCGGCGGGCAAAAGCAACGCGTGGCCCTGGCACGCGCGATTGCGCGCAAACCGAAACTGTTGTTGCTGGACGAACCGTTGTCCGCGCTGGATATCGACCTGCGAGTGCAACTGCAGGAAGAATTGGCGCGCTTGCAAAGCCGTTTCGGATTTACCACCGTGATGGTCAGCCATGACCTGGGCGAAGTGTTCAAGCTGGCGCAACAGGCGCTGCGCATCGAGCATGGCAAGATCGTTCAAACAGGTACGCCGGCGCAGGTTTTCCTAAGCGAGCGCCACGCCGGGAAATTGAATCTGCAAGCCCAGGTGCTGGAGATCCGGCGCGAAGAAGTGATTTACGTGCTATCCCTGTTGATCGGCAAGGACATTGTCGACGTCATCGCCTCGGACGATGAAGTGGCCGGCTTGAAACCCGGTGATCTCGTCGCCATTTCGGCCAAGGCATTCAGTCCGCTGATTTTCAAGCGGGCTTTGGCAGACGGAGGAGTGGGTTGATGCGCGTCAAAGTCAATAAAAAGCGCTGGTCGCGCTAACTGCGACCACCCGCAGCAATCGCTCTTTCGACCTGTTGCAGCCATGGCCGGTTCAGCGAGCGAATCTGCGAATTCCAATGGCGCTCCGAGTGCGCGAGTTCCTCGTAGAGTTGTTTGGCGCAAGCAAGGTCGTTGGCGCCGGCGGCAAAGATGGCGTAGCGTGCGCGCGCTTCGACGCTGCCGAACCGGTCGACCGCCGCGGAAAATTCTCCGCGTGCCGATTCCTGATCGCCTGCAGCAGCATAGGCTTGTGCCAGCAATAGCATGGCTCTCTCGGCGAGATAATCCGGCACACTGGCGCGCAAGGTCTTGGCCAGTTCAAGCGCCTGCGGGATTTGTCCGCCTTGCAGTTTTGCGCTGGCTGCCGCATACAGAAATTCCGGATCTTTGCCAAATGGGCCACTGAGACAGGCGTCGAAATGCTGGATCGATTCCTGCGTTTCGCCGCGCGCCAATAATGCCTTGGCGAGGCGCATCCGGTTTTGCGCCGATGGCGACAAATCGAATGCCGCACGCGCTTCGCGTACCTCCCGCGCCGGGTCAAGCAGGCTGACTGCACCGGCGGCAGCTTGACCCATGCCGCGATTCATTTTCGATCCGGGCAGATACTCAACCACAAAGTAGGCAATGCTGCCCAGCAGGGGGAAACTGAAGAGGATGAATAACCAATACAGGCTGCGTTGATTGCGCACCGCATGAATGGCGAAGAAAATTGCTATAATGACATGAATGCCAAGTCCGAAAAACGGCATAAACTAATCCTGAAAACAAACAGCCATACCCGCTATTTTCTGCAGGAATGGCGTAGGTGATTTGTTGAAGAAAATTTGATGATGAATGAGCAATGAAGCGCTGAAACCCAAGCGGCGGAACGATTTATTTTGGCGGGGTTTGCTTCAGTGCATCCAATTGTTCCTTCATTTCCTTGGCATCTTGTTGTATTTGTTGCATCAATGGCCCCATTTTCTGTTGCATTAATGACATTGATTTTTGCATCACCAGCGGCATTTTAGCGACAAACATTTTCCCTGTCGGGCTTTCATAGAAGGCAATCAACTGATCGATTTCCGCTTGGGAAAAGCTTTCGCTATAGATCTGGATATAAGTGCTCTTGAGCTTGTCAAAATCCATTTGTTCGCTGAAGGCTGCCATCGATTTCTGTCTGAAGTCATCGAGAATCTTTTGCTGTTCAGGCGAAACCGGTTGCCCCTGCAGTGCCTGCTGCATGGTATTTTGCATCATGCCGTTAATTTGTTGCTGAATCGACGCCAAGACTTTGTCGGCCTGGGTGTCTGTCAATAACCTTTCAATGGAAGCCTGGCTTGGGGTGGCGGCAGAGGCGGCATTGCAGAAAATGAAAGCGGAAAACAGTACGGCCAGGTATTTCATGAATCATCCTTTGACGTGGCGGGTATGCACGATCGGCACCGGTTGGCGCTGTTCAAAACTAAAATTAGCGCATACGATATGTGTATTCTACATTTAGATGACCCACATTGCGCCATTCGCGATATCATATCAAATGATAAAAGTTGACAATTGCCTATGATACGGAACGCGCCTGTGCTTCACACGGTAAGCCATTCTCCCATTCGATTCGATCGTCGTCTGCACGATCTCGCTGTTCTGACTCCGTTCCCAGCGTTGAAGTCATGGAACCACTGATCAAGCATCTGGTCGGTATAACCGGCCATCGCGATCACAGTCTTCTCGATGTGTCGGTGGTCGGCGCCTTGTACGACCTGGTCGGCGCGGTGCAGGTAAAGGCGCTGGAAATTTTCCGCTTTCGCGACGAACTCTATGTGCGGCCGCGCGTCTGGGTGCAGGATGGTCGCGTGGTGTCGAGCGAGGAAACGCTGGGCACCGATCACGGTGGCGAGTTGATTTCCGATTTCCCTTCCTTGCTCGCCTGTATTTCCGAACATATCAACAGTGCTGAAGAAACCACCGCCGAAGGCGAGTTCGTGCTGTGGCTACCTGTATGGCTGAATGACAAGGTGACGTCGTGCCTGCAAATCACCAATTTGACACCCTATTCGACGCATACCCGGGATGTGATCGAGGGCATTCTCGGGGTCTACCGCAATTACCAAAGCCTGCTCGATTACAGCGAGCGTGATTCGCTGACCGGCCTGCTCAATCGCAAGACCTTCGACGAGAAATTCTCCAAAATGGTGTCTGGCGCTCCGGTTGAAGAAGAGCAGTCGGATCAAGTCGAGACCGAACGCCGGCACCATGCCGATGTCCAGGAGCAGTGGCTGGCGGTGGTCGATATCGATCATTTCAAACGCGTCAACGATCAATTTGGTCATTTATACGGCGACGAAGTGTTGATTCTGGTCGCCAATTTGCTGCGCCTGTCGTTTCGCACGCAAGACAGGGTGTTCCGTTTCGGCGGTGAAGAATTCGTTATCCTGTTGCGTTCCACCACCCGCGAAGACGCCCATAAAATTTTTGAGCGTTTCCGCTGTAATGTAGAAAAGCATGACTTCCCGCAAGTCGGCCAAGTCACGGTCAGTCTGGGCTTTGTCAGCATCAATCAAAGCGAGACGCCGGTCGTCATACTCGGGCACGCCGATCAGGCGCTGTACTATGCAAAGGCCAATGGCCGCAATCGAGTTTGCAATTATGAAGAGCTGGTGTCCAGCGGATCGCTGCAAAACCAGATCGTTCAGGCACCTGTGGAATTTTTCTTCGATAGTCCCCTCGGTCCAGAAGAGTAACTAAAAGACATCTCCAATAAAAGAAAAACCCTATGCGACTGAAGCCACATAGGGTAAACCCAAGCTTTGGGGGAGAAGTAAGAAGTACAGTTCAAGTGTAGGACGCGGATTCGGGATAATCGACGTCTCTTACTTTCTCTTACATTTTTTTCAAGCGCTCGTATTCACAATATTTCCAGTCGTGCTATTGCCCTGCAAATTGTTGGCCAGCGTTTGCAGGAAATTCTGCAAAGTGCTGGATGACCCGTTGCCGCCCAGCGAACTCACCAGGTTTTGAAAGCTTGTTTGCAACTTGCTGTCTGCGGAACTGCTTGAGCTTGAACTGGAACTCGTGCTTGTACTTGATGTGCCGGAATTTGCGGCGGCAAGCTGCTGGATCAAGCTTTGTAAACTGGCTTCGATGTTGCTTTTCCCGGTACTGCCGGAGAGGCTGCTTCCACCGGTACTGCCGCTACCGCTACTGCTATTTTGCGCCTGCAATGCAACAATCAAGCTATTGAGAAAATCGCCCAGGGCTTTTGCCGGATCGGTGGTGGGCGAGGTCAGGGCCGTGGATGAAGTGGTCGAGCCGGTTGAGCTGGTATCGGACTGATCGCCGATACCGATCTGGGTCAGCGTATCGGCAATGGCACTCAGTAACCCCCCGCCCGATGAGGAGGACGAGGATGACTGGCAGTTTTCGACTGTCTCGCTGGAGCCGGTTCCGGTATTTTGGTTTTGATTACTCGATGTAGACAGTTGCGACAGCAGGTAACTACTGTTTGATACGTTACTGATCGACATGCCATTCTCCTTGAGCAGTTTAAAGCCAAAACCTTCTATTTGTCGCCGGTTGCGGCGGGGGCATCGAACTTCGAGTTGATTTCCTCGATCTGTGCGCGCAACGCATGGCGATCGAATTTCGCTTTGGCTGCGTCAATTTGCTTGTGTTGCTCCGGTGTCAGTAGCGCAAGAATCTGATGGGTAGTCCGGGCTTGCAAAATCATCAGTTCGGCCATCGCATGGACGTTCGATTCTGCCAGCGACTTCAGCTTGCCTTCGTCATAGGTACTGGAGTCGACCAGTTCGTGTATCGCGTCGCCACTCTTCCTGGCGAGTTTTTCCTGTTCGCGCAGCGGTGGTATGCTGGCATACAGGATGGCGAAAACCTTGTCTTGCTGTGCTTCTGTCAGTTTCACATCGTGAAGGAATGGCGGGATCGGCGCAAACGGCACAATCCCTGGCAAGATTCCCGGCCCGAACTGCCCGTCCATTGGCGGGGCCTCCACCGGAAACATGCCGCCGCCCATCATGCCTTCATGGTCGTGGCCGGAAATCGATATGGCGGGGCCGGCGCAGCGTTCCCGCGGGCTGTCTGGCGCTAGCTCGCCTTGTGCGGTAAAGGGTAAAGCGATCGCAGTGCCGACCACGATCAGAAGCGGGTTAAAAAAACGTCGAAATAGAGTCATGAATTGTCCGAATAAAATAGTGGTAAATCAGTAGATGCCAAATAGTTTCAGTCGTCACACCGATGCCGAATGCGATGAATGCTATTGTCGGGGTTGCCGCTGTTAATTGCGGTTAGCACAACGTAAAGCCATGTAAAGAATCGGTGCGCAAGAATTTTTGCACCATGTAAAGTTGAGTAAATACCGGCGCCGTTGCTGGCCTTCAGGCAATCTGGCCGTTATCATTTCCGGTTAGCCTTGATGGGAATAAGTGGAAAATGACACGGGTACTCTTGATTGATGACGATGTTGAATTGCTGGATCTGCTGGCAGATTACCTGCGGCAAGAGGGCTTCGACGTCGTCGCCGTGCATGACGGCGAGGCCGGTGTTGCCGAGGCTTTGTCAGGCACCTATGCGATTGCCATCCTGGACGTCATGATGCCGCGTTTGAACGGTCTCGATACCCTGCGCCGGATACGCATGAAAAGCCAGTTGCCGGTGTTGATGCTGACTGCGCGCGGCGACGATACCGATCGCATCGTCGGACTGGAACTGGGGGCCGACGATTATGTTCCCAAGCCTTGCACGCCGCGTGAATTGGTCGCTCGCATCCGCGCCATCTTGCGCCGTGCCAGCGCGGTGCCGGCAGATGCCGCGCAAACTTCCATTCTATCGGTCAACGCCTTGACCATGTGGCCGCAGCAACGGCGGGTCGAATGGGCGGGCGCGCCGGTCGAATTGACCAGCACGGAATTCAATTTGCTGGAAGTGTTGGTGCGCAATGCCGGGCGTCCGGTCAGCAAAGGCGAGTTGTCGGAAAAGGGCTTGGGCCGCGCGCTCACCCGGTTTGACCGGAATATCGATGTGCATCTGAGCAGCTTGCGTCACAAATTGGGAAACTTGGCCGATGGCCGCTCCTGCATCCAGACGGTGTACCGGCTCGGCTATCAATTCATCAAGGAGTAGGAAGTGGGGCGCTTGTTCTGGAAAGTATTCGCTTTTACCTTGCTGGCACAGTTGATTGCAACGCTCGGTATTGGCGGTGCGGTTTGGTTGAAGCGCGCCACCAATGAGGTTCCGAGCGAACAAATCGATAGCAGCCCGCCGGCCGCATTCATCATTGAGGCGGCGGCTTCAACCTTGCAATATGGCGGTACGCCCGCCCTGCGCAACTTACTGACGAATTTGGAACAGCATCGTCATCGTCCACTGGTCGTGGTCGGCGACGATAATCAGGAATTACTCGGACGCGCATTGAATCCACAGGTACTCGCCACGGCGCGCAATCTATTGCAATCGAACACAGCACAAGAGATGGTGCGCCAAGTGCAGGCACCGGACGGGCGCCGTTATGTGCTGTTTGTGCCCATGCTGGCGGGCGATCGACATGGCTTCGACAATGCCGGGCATGCACCACCCGCCGCGCCCGGCTTTTTTCTCGATCAGCGGCCACCGCCATTTGATGCGCACGACCCGCGTCATGTCGGTGTCGAGCCGCCACCTGATGGACCATATGGCGGTCCAAAGGGCAGCCCAAATGATCACCCTCCTGACATGCCGCCCGATATGCGCTTCCTGCCATTTTTGCCAATTATCTCGGCGATATTCGGTAGCCTGATATTTGCGCTGCTGCTGGCGTGGTATTTTTCCAAACCCATCCGCAGCTTGCGGTCGGCCTTTACCTCGGTTGCCGGTGGCAACCTGGAAATTCATCTGGGCACGATCATGGGGCCGCGTCGCGATGAGTTGGCTGATCTTGGTCGCGATTTCGACACCATGGTGGAGCGCCTGCGGGCCTTAATGAATGGGCAACGGCGTCTACTGCACGATGTTTCGCATGAATTGCGTTCGCCGCTGGCCAGGTTGCAGGTGGCAATTGGCCTGGCGCGCCAGCAGCCGGAAAAAATCGATTCGTCGCTGGAGCGCATCGAGCGCGAAAGCATGCGCATGGAGAAATTGGTTGGCGAATTGCTTACGCTGTCAAAATTGGAGGCAGGTGCGCTGCAGCCGGTTCATGAAGACGTCAATATCGATGAATTGCTGGCCGATCTGGTTCTCGATGCGCGATTTGAAGCCGAGGCCAGTGAGCGCAAGCTGGAATTTTCCGGGCATTGCAACCTGGTCCTCAAAGGCGACCCGGAACTGCTGCACCGCGCGCTGGAAAATGTTTTACGCAACGCACTGAAGCAAACGCTGGCAGGCAGCACGGTGACACTGGATGCCGGGGTGGACGCCCAGCGCAAGGAATTGCGGATTGCGATTCTCGACCGGGGGCCAGGGGTAGCGCAGGCCGAGCTGGATTTGATTTTCGAACCGTTCTTTCGCGGCACCGGCGCCGCACAAAGCACAGAAGGCCACGGCCTGGGCCTGGCAATCGCCCAGCGCGTCGTGGCGGCCCACGGTGGTAGTATTCGGGCCACCAATCGTAGCGGCGGCGGCTTGTCTGTCGAATTATTCCTACCTCTCGCGCAACCGTGAATCAGCGCCCTTAGTGGGACCCCTAGGCTCTCCCAGGCCCTAGCGATCGATACTTTCTTTTGCCATAAACAGCAGGCAATGCGTTCCGGAAGACTCCAACACATCCAAATGCGGCAGGCGCTTGCTCTTGAAGCGCATGGCCTTGCAGCCATAGGGAAAATCCTCATCCCAAGTGATGTAATAGTGCTTGCACGCCCGGCAATTCGGAACTATGGAATCGGACTCTGAGTGAGAAGTTTCGGGCATTGTCGGTGCAGGAGAATGGTTTGCGGAAGATCATACTCTGAACCGAAAAATAGTGTCGATCGCCGATCGGTCAATTGAACAAGGTGTTATGCGTACTTTAGTTTCCTGTTGAACCTAGTACCTAGAATCCCGTCAAATCGGCAGCATGTCTTAGCTACTGATACAATCTACATTGCAGCACATTGTCCACTTAGGAGAAAATCATGTCAAACCTAGAGTCCGCTAAAGCGGCTATCCAAGCAGAGTTGTCCCACGCAAAAAAAGGCCTTGCGTTCTATCATTCCCGTATCGAATCTTTGGAAAAGATGCTTACCCAGCTTGCTAATTTCGGTGGCGCAAGCGATACCTCGATCGAAGCATCTGGACTGAAAGGCAAGCGCGGACGCAAGGCAGGCACTGCCAAGGTGGCCAAGCCGGTCAAGCAGAAGCGGACTGGCAAGTCTTCGTCCGGCGCCAGTGGTTTGCCGTTTACCGGAGGCAGCTTTTGGCCGGACCTGGTTCTTGAGCAACCGCGTTCGGCATCGGATATTCTGGATGCAGCCATTTCATCGCTGGGATTTGCGCCGTCAAAATTACAGACCCAGAAACTGGCCGGCCGTATGACATTTGCCTTGAATGCATTAGTCAAAACCGGGAAGATTCAGGATTCAGGCAAGGGAAGGGAACGTCGGTTCTTCAAGGCGTAGTTTATTAAAGACACCTTAAGACAATAATTTGGGCACTACAATCTGTTAATAGATTGTAGTGCCCATTGCATTTCGGTTATTGAGTAATAGTGAGTTTTAGTAGCTGTGCGACATTTCTGTGAAAGTCGCCTATCGCCGCACTATGAGCTGAAAGCCCTCAAAAGCCGATCGCTATTTCTAATTCAGCAAATGTGTGGCCGACTTCCGCCGGGAGGGGGGCAATATCGAGTTGGCGCGCGATTTGCGTTGCCGAGAAAATTCCACGCACCATCTGCCGCCCGTCGGCTGCCTGATCCACCACCAATACATGTTGACGACGCGAGCGTTTCAAGGTTGCCAATATGTCGCCGACCCTGGCATTCACGACCGATTGCAGATCGATGACCTCAAGCCGGCTGGCCGGCGTCATGACGCTGTTGACCACGATTTCGGCATGCCGGATGTTGCGTTCGCGCATGATCTGCATCGGCTTTTCGCCAAGGATGTCGGTCGACGTGACGACGCCGATGACATGGCGATGGTCATCGACCACCATCAAGGTGCGCACTCCGTGGGCGATCATTTTCCGGTTGGCATCGTCGATCAGGGCATCGAAGGCGATAGTCACTGCGGTGATGCGGCGCAGGTCGGTCATCACTTCCACCGCAGGCGATTCGGTATCGACCAGTTTTGTGGTGACCGGGTCGGGTAAATGATATGCCGCTTCAGATTTGAGCTGCGATTGCGGTAATGCTCGGTATTGTTGGTCTTCCATTTCGGCGTCCTTGAGCAAATAAGCAAAAAACTTGGTGCTATTGCACCAATTCCAGGTGGACGATGTGTTCTCGCGCCGTCCACGGCGCTATATAGACATTACATTGCAACACTAGTTCGCGCTACGCACCAATCGCACGAAAGCCGGCCGCAATGCCAACTGCTCGCGGTTGCCGCGTATCAATGGGCACCTGCGTTCTATATTGTCGCCGAAATAAACATTCTGGATGCAACCTAAAGCATCTCGTTCACCGGCTGACGAAGTCCAGAACCAGGCACGGTCGGTGTTCGGAAAGTATTCCCTGTTGATCGGCGGGGCCACGCCAGTATCTTCCTTCAGCGATCTGAGTTCCTCGGCAGTCGGCAAACGCCAGGGAGCGGCGTTAAGCTTCTCGACATCAGACCAGTTGTATTTGATGCCCAAGCCACGGCAACCTCCATTCGACCAAGTCTTTCCCTCTTCGCAACGCTTCCATATCAAAGAGGTCTTGCTATCCTTGACTGCTGTTTCGTCATCCGTCAGCGAGTAGCGCGCGTTCTGCGCCGATGCGCTTATCGATATGCAGGCAGTCAGCGCGATCAACAAAGCCCGGTGCAGTCGCCCATCGTCCCTTTTCAAGGTATTCATGAGATCCTCCGAAATTGAGCCACGCCTCAAAGTATACAAGCCTATTGTTTTCCCTGCATTTCTTCATCGAATGTTGCTCCGCAGCGATGAATCGGGTTGCTTCGGCACAGTGACTCTAGTTGACACTATAGCCGATCGTAGCTGTCCTCATTCTGACATCTCGATGACAATTTTGTCAGTTTGCAGTGCGAAGCCTGAAATTT
>Ga0302315_10000582_pt1 | contig 40384 bp, 30 predicted proteins | sample III_Palsa_N3_1_FD_200532 | JGI IMG/M metagenome (GOLD analysis project Ga0302315, IMG submission 200532) | Peat permafrost microbial communities from Stordalen Mire near Abisko, Sweden - III_Palsa_N3_1 | ecosystem: Environmental > Terrestrial > Soil > Palsa > Peat permafrost | place: Sweden...
GCCGGAAGCCTAATGCTCTTTAACAGAATGGCTTCCACTATAAAGCCTTTTGGCTCTAGCATTAGCTTCATCCGTTCATTCACTTCCTGCTCAATATTGGCGCGTTCTATAGTGTGCATGTCTTTGGCCATAAAGCGGGCGCTAACATTAGGCACCACCGATTTGAAAACGCTCAGTATCACCACCTCCTCGTAGTTAGTGCCGCCTATTTTAGATATAATGCTAGGCACAGAATCTGCTACAATGTGGTAAAGGATAGACATTTGCGTAGAAACCAATATCCCCTCTTTAGAAGGAAGGTCAATGCTTATTTCCAGGTTCACCGTTCTGATGGGAAGTTTAAGAACCGTAGAAGTAAAGGGATTGAAGGAATGCAAGCCTGGTGTTAATACACCCTTATGCAATGTTCCATACGTTCTTCTTACGCCAATTTCCCCCTGTGTTATCACAGTACAGGAAGAAGCACAAACGGCTATAATAATAATAAACAGACTAATTTTTTTCATTGTGGTTTTATTCTTATGCAATCTTTCTAAAAAAAATGATATCCTGAAAGATTTATCAATAATTTTTTATTCAGATCAGAATTGGTACAGATTTTGTTGGTCAACTTAATAATTATAAACTAATATTGATTAACAGAATAGTATAATAACTGGACATATTAGTTATTGGATTTCCGCAGCTTATATAGTATATTCTTTAAAAGGTGCAATTTATTCATTAATAGTTTTTATTTTACTTGTTTATATTTGTAACGTTAAATAATATGAAGATGAAATCAGTAAAATTGATTTTTGCCTTTTTAATGGTATTAGTTTTAGCCTCTTTTACTTCTACAGAATCTGATTGTAGAAACTTTAAATGGGGAAGTTCTGAAACTGAGGTAAAAGCAAAAGAAAAATCAAATTATATAGGCGAAAAGTCATTAATACATAACCTGAGAGGGCTTACTTTTATCGATTATCAAAAGGATGGCATCTATTTGCATACTTATGTTTTTCATAACGGGGGGTTATACGGCTTAAAAACCCGCAAATCTTCTTTAAGCGGAAATGATACAAAACTGAATGCCTTGCATGAATATGACGAAATGTTAAAAAAATATTCTTCTTATTGCATTAAAGATCAGTTGGTTGAGGTGAACGACCAATCGCTAGGCGAGCAGGGTTTAAAATGTTTCCAAATCACTTACCCAAATAAAACGGTATTTGTAAGTATAGAAAAGGAATTAAATACCTTCAATAAGGACTTTTCAGAGTATTATCTTACTGAAACCACTATGAAAAAAGGGCTTAAAAAGATTTAAAAAACAACTTTTTAGGTTTCCCCTCTTGTTTTCCCACTCCGTAATTAGTTAATTTATTAGCTTTAGCAAAAACTCATAGCTATGCTAAAACTCTTAAAATGGCTTATTGCAGCTGTTATTTTAATTATCATAGTTTACTTTGTAGGGCCCAAAGCTCGCAATCCTGTTCTAACCACAGACTTGCCTGAAATTAAGGGAGATCTTACCTTACTTGAGTCTGAAATAAATCAATCAGAAAAAACCTACCGTAATCTTAAACCAGACAATCAGGCGCGGATAGTATGGTTCGATTCGCTTAATAAAACCAAAACGCCCATTAGCTTAGTTTATATTCATGGCTTCTCTGCCAGTCAGGGAGAAGGTATACCTGTACATATTAATTTTGCACGTAGGTATTGCTGTAACCTTTACCTGGCAAGGCTTTATGAGCATGGGCTTGAAAGCGAAGACGCCTTTTTGGACATGACTCCTGAAGGGTTGCTACAGACGGCTAAAGAGGCGGTGGCTATCGGAAAAAAACTAGGAGATAAGGTAATCCTGATGTCTACCTCCACGGGGGGGACGCTTTCACTTTATATTGCTTCGGGAAATCCGGACATACAAGCGCTTATCTGTTATTCACCGAACATAGATCTTTATGACAATAAATCATTTATTCTTACCAGCCCTTGGGGTTTACAATTATCAAGGCTTGTTTTAGGGAGCAATTACTATGATTTTAGCGGCCCTCCGGGGACTTTAAACTATTGGATAACACATTACAGGATAGAAGGGTTAATAGCGCTCAAATCACTTGTAAACGCTTCTATGACAAAAGAGGTATTCTCCCGGGTTAAAATGCCTTTATTTATGGGATATTATTATAAGGATGAACAGCATCAGGATAATGTGGTATCTGTACCCGCCATGTTAAAAATGTTTGATGAATTGGGAACCCAAAAAGAACAAAAACGCAAAGTATGTTTTCCAGAGGCAGGAACCCATCCAATAGCCTCGCAAATATGGTCGCATGATATTAAAAACGTAGAGGAAGAAACGTTTCGATTTGCAGAAGAAATATTGCATTTAAAGCCGCTTCGATAATACTGACTTTCATAGAGATAAAGCGCTGATAAATAAATCTGTTTCAATTCTGATTATAAAGTAAAATATTTATTAAATTAAGATCTTTGGCAACCTTTTTGACGTTATTATTGGTGAGAATATAAACTGGAAATAAACATGAAAAAGATCATATTAATTTTGAGCCTGTTTGTTGTAATGGTTGCAGGCTTAAATAATAAAGCAGATGCCCAGATATTCATTGGACTACCTGGCATCTACATAAACCCATTCCCGATGATAATGGTCGGGGGCTACGGAGGCTATGGGTATGGAGGATATGGCGGTTACGGAGGCTATGGTGGCTATGGATACGGTGGTTATGGCGGATACGGAGGTGGTTATGGGTATGGAGGTTACGGGGGATATGGTGGCGGTTATGGTTATGGAGGCTATGGTGGATACGGTTATGGCGGCTATGGGTATGGAATGCCTTACTATGGTTATGGTTACGGAATGCCTTTCTATGGTTACGGATATGGCCGCCCATGGTATGGGGGCTGGGGTGGTTATGGCGGCTATGGATGGGGTGGAGGATATGGCGGTTTTGGCCGTGGTTTCGGTGGCGGCTATGGCTGGGGGGGCGGATATGGTCGTGGTTTTGGAGGAGGGTATGGAGGTTACGGCTGGGGAGGCGGATATAATCATGGAGGATTTGCCGGCGGCGGGTTTGGAGGATTTGCCGGCGGCGGGTTTGGAGGTTATGGCGGCGGCGGTTTCCATGGAGGTGGAGGCTATGCTGGGGGTGGTGGATATTCCGGCGGTGGTGGTAATCATGGCGGGGGAGGAAATGGTGGCAACAGTGGCGGTAATAATGGAGGCGGTAGAGGAAATAATGGCGGTGGCGGATATGCAGGAGGCGGAGGTAATCATGGCGGAGGAGGCATATACGGTGGTGGCGGCGGAAATGGAGGAGGCAGAGGCAATAATGGCGGTGGAGGAAACGGCGGAAATAATGGAAATGGAGGAGGAAGAGGAAACAATGGAGGCGGATACGCAAATGGTGGCGGTAATGGAAATCATGGCGGCGGAAATAGCGGCTATTATACCGGTGGAAATGGGGGAGGAAGAGGTAATAACGGCGGCGGAAATAACGGAGGATATGGAGGAGGCCGAGGGAATAATGGAGGTGGAGGAGGTTATTACGGCGGTGGGGGTAACCAGGGACGCGGAGGCAATCAAGGTGGAGGATATGGGGGAGGCAGAGGTAATAATGGCGGAGGCGGGTACCCTGGGGGAGGTGGATATGCACATGCAGGCGGAGGTGGTTATGGTGGTGGAGGTTATCCGGGCGGAGGTTATGGCGGCGGGCGCGGAAATGGCGGGGGCGGTTATCCCGGAGGTGGTGGAGGTTATGGCGGCGGTGGAATGGGTGGAGGCGGTTTCCATGGCGGTGGCGGTGGAATGGGTGGGGGTGGTTTTCACGGCGGTGGGGGCGGAGGTATGATGGGCGGTGGAGGCGGTCGTGGCGGCGGCGGCGAACAGGGTGGAATGGGACGCAGATAAAAGATATTTTGTTGATTAGAAATAAAGAAACCGTTACTCACCATAGCGGTTTTTTTATGATATACAAATGAAAACGATTGAGTTATAACAAGCTAAAAAACATTTAATAAATACCTAAAATTAATTTATCATTAAGTATTTGTAAAATAGGTCTTTGTTTATTTACCCTCTTCGAGGAGTTCCATTTCTACCCTAATTAGTACAATTATTAAATTTTGTTAACATTAATTTAACATAAAATTAACATATAGATTCCTTTTTTTTATTAAAATTCTCTATACCTTAATTGGCGTTTTAACTTCTAATTCTCATTAAAACACAAAATTTGTAAGTTTTGCTTTAAATAAATTGTTAAAAAATGAGTTTTTAATTCAAAATACAATTAACCTAAATCTTTATACCTATGACTACAGCATTTGCACCGGACATTGTAAAAGAACTTGAGGAAAAAACAAAAGGGTTGTTTTTTTTAAGCGAAACAGATTCACCATTCAAGGTATTTTCTACTAAAAGTCAGGAATCTTTTCCTGAATATTTATATACCCTTTCTGGCCGCCCTTCATCAGACCCAAGCGCAGAAATTTCTCTTTCATATCTTTTTAAAAACGTTACAAGCCTTAAGGAAAAGCAAAACCAGAAGGAGGCAGAAAATGTTGGAAAATATGAGGATTTGATGACTTTCCTGATTGATGCCTTTAAAGAAATTAAAGTATACAAACTGGGAGAAGACATCCACGAGGATATTTTTATTGTTGGAACTACCGGCGAGGGGCAAAACATAATACTTGCTACTAAAGCAGTAGAGTCTATATAATTAACTTATTATTACCTTCTTGCGAATTACTTATAAGTAATCCACTTGGATTGCTGTGTTCTTTTTATGATTATTACTCTTTGTTTTAAGAGCATATAATTATGAGTTATTCATCCAATTTCAAATGCTCCATAAGCCCTAATTAAACACTTATGGATTTAGTAAACATTCAGAAAAATATCTTAGGTATTAGTTTTATTCCCTCCGGTCTGGCTGAAGTAATTGTATGGGCTCCCCTGTCAGAAAAGATAGAAGTAATTTTACCTGAAAAATTTGCTACTATTGCTCTTGTAAAGAATGAATTGGGGTACTGGAAAACTACTACTGATCGAATTAAACCCGGGGATTTATATAAATATAGGATTAATGGCAAGCAAGAGCGCCCAGACCCTGCCTCACTCAGCCAGCCTCAAGGAGTGCATAGCTATTCACAAGCCTTAGATATAAAAGATTTTAACTGGACTGATAGTAACTGGAATAATCTACCATTAGAAGAATACATCATTTATGAACTCCACACAGGTACATTTACCAGTGAGGGAACTTTTGAAGGTATAACCCAGAAGCTTGACTATTTGAAAGAACTGGGGATAACGGCTATTGAGCTAATGCCCGTCGCTCAATTTCCTGGAAGCCGCAACTGGGGCTACGATGGAGTTTTTCCCTTTGCCATACAAAATACTTATGGGGGGGCAAAAGAACTGCAACGTTTGGTAAATCTATGCCACCAAAGAGGATTAGCAGTTATACTAGATGTAGTTTACAACCACCTGGGGCCTGAGGGAAATTACCTCAGCGAGTTTGCTCCTTACTTTACGGACAAGTATAACACGCCCTGGGGAAAGGCCCTTAACTTCGATGGGGAATGGAACGAAGGGGTAAGGCGTTATTTTGTTGAGAATGCGCTGATGTGGTTTCGAGATTTTCATATTGACGCTTTTCGTATGGATGCTGTACATGCCATTAAAGATTCCGGCCCGGAACATATACTAAAGGAAATAAAGCGAAGGGTCGATGAACTAATGCAAGAGACAGGCTGCAAACATTATTTAATAGTAGAAAGTGGAGCTAATGATATACGCTATGTTAATCCTTTGCAAAAAGGTGGTTATGGAATGAACGCTCAATGGGCAGACGATTTTCATCACGCTTTACGTGTAACTACAGGACAAAAACGACGGAGCTATTATTTGAACTTTGAAGGGATAAGACATTTGGCGAAAGCGTATAAAGACGCTTATGTACAAGAGGACAACTATTTACCAACTCGTTTTATAAATCAGGGTAATAAAACAGGAAGTAATCCCGGGCATCAATTTGTAGTATGTTCGCAAAATCACGACCAGGTGGGTAACAGACTGTTGGGGGAACGAACCAGTCAGCTGGTAAGTTTTGAGATGCAAAAGCTTATGGCAGGGGCTGTATTGGTAAGTCCCTATATGCCGTTACTATTTATGGGGGAAGAATGGTCAGCTCCGCATCCTTTTTTTTATTTTGTCAGCCACAGCGGTCAGGCTCTTATAGAAGGCGTTCGTAAGGGACGCAAAGCAGAATTTACAGCGTTTAAGGAAGAAGGCGAAGCGCCAGACCCACAGGATGAAGAGACGTTTAACCAATCTAAATTGCAATGGGATTTATTAAAGGGAGAAAAACACCAGACAATGTTTAGCTACTATCAGAAACTTATTTTGCTTCGTAAAACGCATCCTATTATCAGGCAGCTTAACAGGAACCAGATGGAGGCAGAGTGTAACGAAAAACAACAAACAATAACCTTGTACAGATGGGAGGGAAGTAGCAAATTGTTAGTTATAATGAATTTCTCCAAAAAGCAACAATCACTAATGTTTCCCACTTACATGGCCAACTGGGAAAAATTGATAGATTCAGCCGATCCTTTATGGGGAGGCGCTAAGGCTTCTCAAATTACGACCAAAGATGGAGCCGCTATACTTGTTCAACCGGAATCGTTTTTAATCTATTCTTCTTCGCATGACTAAGACCTTACCCGTAGTATCATTAGAACAAGATTATGTGGGTACTACCAGAAGAGCAGGTATTTTAATGCACATTACTTCTCTTCCCTCAAATTATGGAGTAGGTGATTTTGGCGAAGAGGGCTTTTTGTTTGCAGACTTTTTAAGCCGTAGCAGGCAAAAATATTGGCAGCTATTACCGCTTAACCCAACATCGTCTGACAAAGGATATTCTCCTTACAATTCTATATCGAGTATGGCCGGAAATCATTTACTACTAAGCCCGGAACTAATGGTGGAGGAAGGATTACTTGATAAAAACGAACTGGAAGATTATCATCTACCTAAGAAAGCAATAATAGATTTTGCTGCCGCAGAAAATGTAAAAGATATACTATTTAGTAAAGCCTTTAGCAATTTTAGCGAAGGAGATTTTGAGCCGTTATCTCTAGAGTTTAAAGAATTTTGTGAGAAAGAATCTTTTTGGCTTAATGATTATGCGCTCTATGTCGCATTAAAACAGGAGTATAAAAAAACCTGGGTTGACTGGCCTGCCGAGTATAAAGTTAGAGATGCTGAAGCCTTGAGAAAATTTTCTATAGAACACGAAGAGCCTTTAAATAAAATTAAATGGTTGCAGTTTATTTTCTTCAGGCAATGGGCCAGATTAAAAAAGTATTGTAATAAACTTGATATTCAGTTAATTGGTGATACACCTTTTTATATTAGTTATGATTCTGCAGATGTATGGGTTAACCCCGATATTTTTAACCTTGATTCAAATGGTAAGATGAAAGGAATTGCCGGAGTACCTCCCGATTATTTTAATTCAAGCGGACAACTTTGGGGAATGCCGGTATATAGATGGACGGTGTTGAAACAACAAAATTATAAATGGTGGGTACAACGTATGCGTAAGAATACTGAACTATATGATATAATTAGGTTAGACCATTTTAGGGCTTTTTACAATTACTGGGAAGTTTTGGCCAGTGAAAAAACAGCTATTAATGGTAAATGGGTATTAGGCCCCGGTTCCGATTTTTTTGAGACTGTAAAAAAGGAACTAGGTAAATTGCCATTTATAGCAGAAGACCTGGGAGGCATGGATGAAGGAGTAATAAGGCTAAGAAATGAATTTGATCTGCCGGGTATGAAGGTTCTTCAGTTTGCTTTTGGTAATAACATGCCAGGCTCGGTTTATATCCCTCATAACTATACTACTAATTGTATTGTTTATACCGGAACGCATGATAATAATACTACCAAAGGATGGTTCCGTAAAGATGCTGGAAAAACAGAGCGAAAAAATATTGAATGGTATACCGGAGCGCTACCAAAAGAAGAAAATATTAACGAGGTATTAGCAAGGATGGCTTATGCCTCGGTAGCAAAAACAGTTATACTACCTATGCAGGATATACTGGAATTGGATGAATCCGCTCGTATGAATACTCCAGCTTCTGTAAAAGGAAACTGGTTGTGGAGAATGACGCCAGGGCAATTATTAAAATCTCACGAAGAATTATTAATAGACTGGGTAAAGTTGTTCAATAGATAATTTAATGATGATTGTTACTTTTAAATTAATTTTCTACACGGCTATTGCAAATTTCAATTCTAATCTCTAAAATTGGAACTTAATAATCCTAGTTAAGGTTATTATCCGCGTGACAAAAATACTAAATACCGCCATAGCTTTCTCCTTACTGTGTAATTTGTTTTTTACACAGGTGGTAGTTAATTTTTTTCACAATCACTCAAATACAACTACTTCAGAGCTTAAAAAGTCTTCGGGCGAGTCTGTAAAAACTCATGCTGAGCTTTGCAAAGTATGTTCGATGGATATTATCCACGAATTTTATTATAATGAACTTCCCAGCTTTGTTTTTCATAATCAAACAGGCGGCACATACCTGCAAAAAGAAGTTCAGTTTTCATTTATCTCTCTTATCCTTGCCAAAGATAGGGCTCCTCCTGTGTATTCACTACTATCATAAACTGAAATAGCGTTCGCTTTTTCTAAATAACGCTTTTGTATCCGTTCAGGCTTTGCCCTGCATTTTCGTATTTTCATTCATCTTCTTAAGAGTTTAATGAATTGACATGAATTTATCTGTTAAGATAATTCTTATCTGTTTACTATTAGTTCCTGACTATTCCAGGAGTCAACAGAAATGTAATTATACATTTTCCGGCAAAGTTTCCGATAGTGAAAGCGGAGACACGCTGGCTTATGCTGCTGTTCTGATAAAAGAAACCGGCAAGGTAGCGCTTACAGATGAACAGGGAAATTTTATACTACAAAATATCTGCAAAGGGACTTATACGGTAATGTGCAGCTACTTAGGTTATGATACAATAATAACAACTATTACAATTACCGAAAATGCCCATTATCACTTTTCTCTGAAGCAGGAAATACAAAATAGCCAGGAGGTAATAGTAAAGGACAAAAAGGATAGCCGGGATAAGCAGGAACTTGTAACTCAGGACAGGGCGGAACTATCGGGCCCCGAGCTGGAACGGACAAGGGGTTTAACGCTGGGAGAATCTTTAAAATCCATACCAGGTGTAAACTCCCTGCAAACAGGCCCTTCCATATCCAAACCTATGATACACGGGCTACATAGCAACCGGGTGCTTATCCTTAATAACGGAGTGCGACAAGAAGGGCAGCAGTGGGGTTCGGAACATGCGCCCGAGATTGATCCTTTTATTGCTACCAGGATGTCGGTCATTAGAGGAGCGGCAGGCATTCGTTACGGTTCGGATGCTATAGGGGGTGTAATACTGGTAGAACCTAAGTCCATGCCTACTGCGCCGGGGGTTAAGGGTGAACTTAACTTAGCGGGAATTAGTAATAGCAGGCTGGGAGCGTCGTCCTTGGTTTTGGAGGGAGCTTTTGATAAAAAGTTGAAAGGGTTAAGCTGGCGGGTGCAGGGAACGGTAAGAAGGGCTGGTAATAGTAAAACTGCCACTTACTACATGGAGAACACCGCTTTTAAAGAAGAGAATTTTTCTGCTACGCTTACATATAATAAAGAGAGATACGGGGCAGAAATTTACTTTAGCCAATTCTACACAAAATTGGGAGTGTTTGCAGGTTCAATAGTAGGAAACATTGCCGACTTGCAATTGGCCTTAAAAAGCTCTGTGCCAATTACTCCTTCTTACTTTAGCTATCAAATAGGTAGGCCATACCAACAGGTTACGCACGATCTTTTTAAAGCTAAGGCGTTTTATAAATTTAAAAATAAATCCAGGATTGAATTTACGTATGCCTGGCAACGGAACAGGCGTTATGAGTACGACTACACTTACCTAAACGGTTCAAATGATCCAGCGCTTTATTTACAAATTATTTCGCAAACTACGGATGCTACCTGGTATCATAAACCTATAAAAAATATTACAGGTAGTATAGGTATTAATACAATTACCCAGGGCAATATCCGCGAGTACCAATTTATAATACCTAACTTTTATAGCATTGGAGGCGGAGCGTTCATTATAGAGAAATGGAAAAAAGACCGCCTGACAGTAGAGGGGGGAATTAGGTACGACTACCGCTGGCTACAGGCTTATATGATTAATAATACTACGGCGCAGGAAGTTGAACCCATCCGCACCTTTAGCAACCCTACTGCCATGCTGGGGATGTTCTACTACCTAAGGGAAAATCTTACCTTTAACGCTAATCTGGGCACGGCATGGCGGGCCCCTTCGGCGTATGAATTATATGCGAATGGCGTTCACCAATCTGCCGCTTCGTATGATATTGGCGACTCTAGCCTAAAGGCGGAAAGAGCCTACAATTTTAATGCGGCGCTTAACTATTCCGGCAAAAGGCTATCTGGCGAAATTGGTTTTTACAACAACCAGATCAATAACTACATTTACTCCAAACCCGATTTACAATTTATATATACCATTAGGGGCGAATTTCCGGAGTTTACCTACACACAGGTAAATGCCAGGTTCAGAGGGCTGGATATAAAGGCTTCTTATGTGATCAGAGATTCTCTTACTTTCACTTCCAAAGCGGCTCTGTTGTGGGCATACAACCAGACCATTCATAACTATTTGATCTTTGCACCTTCTAACAGGTACGAGAATAGCCTCAAATATAATTTCGGAAATATAGGCAAGATGCATGGGCTTTATTTTATTATTACTAACATCTACGTAACCCACCAGTGGCGCGTGCCGCCTAACAGCGACTATACAAATCCCCCAGGCGCTTATACGTTGTTTAATGCCGATATAGGTTTTGATGTTGCGATAGGAAAGCAGGTCATGAATGTAAACTTCTCTGCTACCAACTTTCTGAACAGGGCTTACCGGGACTATCTGAACCGCTACAGGTACTTTACAAATGATATAGGCAGAAATTTTGTGCTAAGGCTGAAGATACCATTTACTATTTTTTCAAAAAAAGAACAATAAATAAATTTACTATGTACAACTTAAATTTTAACAAATTATGCTAACCATTAGAAAAAATATTTTACTATTAAGTCTTGTTGTTGTATTTACAACAGGATGCTCTAAGAAACCAGAGGAATCGGTAGCCCCAAACATCGCTAACGAAGAACTTACTACCGTGCAACTGGCAGTTCGCAATACCCAGGCTCCTTTTGATGTAGATACGGCCACCTGGCAGCAATTGCTAGGAGCAAACGGTATTCCGCTTCCGGTAGATACCAGTAAAGCTTTTTTGAGCCTTCATACCAATACCATCTATGCTGTACAGGTACTTATTTTTGACAAGACCCAGACGCCGCCTACTAACGTAACAGCTGAGATATTAGTAAGAGAGAATTATCATTTGTTCTATTTTCAACCAACGCCTATTTCTCCGGCTAACCTGATTATAAGCGATACTACTACCAATATTCCCGGAACGCTAACTAGCGCTACGGGCCCTTACCTGAATCTTACCGTAAAAAGAACAGACCACGATACCAATGTACCTCCTTTGCAGGTAGGACTTTTGGATAATTTTTATACGAGAGACAGCAGCAGTGGAAACCTTAGAGTAGTTCTTAGGCACCAGCCCAATGCAAAGAATGGTACGTATGCGCCTGGCTCTTCTGATCTGGACGTTAATTATCATATAACTATTAACTAATCTGTAACATCTAAAAACATGACTACTAAAAAAATACTATCGGTAATTTATTTTTTATTTGTGATAGATTACCTACAGGCACAGGATAAAGTAAAAAACTTCATCGGGCTTTCTACTGGCGTTTCTGTCCCGACTGGAGAATTTGCAAAAACCGATGTAGGATCTTTTGGCGCTTGGAACAACACTTCAGGCTTTGCAAAAACCAGCTTCAATATAGGAGTAGACGGCGCCTACTATTTTTTGAAACGGCTTGGAATAGCGGGAACAATTACCTATACTGATCATGGTGCGTTAAATGCCAGCGATGTTAGTAAACTGGCGCAGGGTTACCAGCAAGCCTTTGATGTAGACCAAGATTCTGCAGCAAGCAGTGGCAGATATAAGGCATTAAATGTAATGCTAGGGCCTATCCTGTCGCTTCCTTGCAAAAAATTTATTTTTGATTTCAGAGCTATGGCAGGAATATTAAAAAGCTTTTCAACTCCTCAGATCAACAGTACCTTAACGGACGCTTCTATTAACTATCCCTTTTCGCAGTTAAGCTCTACAGCCTCGGCGTTTGGTTTGCAGGCAGGGGTGGGAGTTCGTTATGCGTTAACGGAAACTTGGGCATTGTCGCTTAAAGCGGATTACTTTTATTCCTCCGGCGTAAAAATTACCAACGAGAATCGAAAAAATAATGCAGGTAGGCTGGAAACTAAACAAGAGATGAGCTGGGTGAATGTTTCTGCTGGTATTGCTTATACTTTTAAATAAGATAAATAAGGCGCTATATAGATATCTCTTTTATCCCTACGTAAATTAATTGTTAACTTTTTTGACCTAAATTTAACAATGGAGTAAAGTTGCACTCTTTATATTTGAATACTCTTAACTAGTTTTCCGATGAAGAATTTATCATATAGCGCCTGGTTTTTAATTGTTCTTATATTTTTGTCATTCAGTTCGTTGGGTCAGTCTACACTTTTACAATCAGGGCCAATGCTGGGGTATTCAGAGATGAAAGAAGTACTGCTTTGGGTGCAAACAAAGAAAGAGGTAAAAGTGAAATTCAGGTATTGGATAAAAGAAAAGCCCGATAAAAAATTTGAAACCAAAGAAGAAACCAGCAAAAAAGAAAATGCCCTTGTAGTAAAAGCGATAGCGGATGAGGTTGAACCAGGGAACAAGTACGTATATGAAGTATTATTAAATGGTAAAAGCGTAGCCCGCCCTTACCCTCTTGAATTCCAGAGCCAAAAGTTGTGGAGATACAGAACCGACCCACCTGCTTTTACTATCGCATTAGGAAGTTGTAATTATGTTGCCGACACTGCATACGACCGTCCCGGTAAACCTTATGGCGGTAACTACGAGATATTTACTTCAATCTACAACAAGCATCCTGACGCTATGTTGTGGATGGGCGATAACATTTACCTGAGGGAAGCTGACTGGAACACCAGAACAGGAATTTTATATAGAAACACCCATACCCGTTCTTTGCCAGAGATGCAGCCTTTATTAGGCTCCGTACATAACTATGCAATTTTAGACGACCATGATTTTGGCCCTAATGATTGCGATAGAAGCTTTTTTAGAAAAGATGATACTTTTGACGCTTTTAAATTATTCTGGGGCAACCTTACTTATGGCGTAATGGGAGAGAAATGCGCTACTACTAGTTTCGAATGGGGGGATGTACAGTTTTTCCTACTGGACGATCGTTGGTTCAGAACTCCTAATAAAAGAACAACCGGCGACAGGGAAATATTAGGGAAAATGCAGATGGAATGGTTAATAGACGCTTTAAGAACCAGCACTTCTACGTTTAAGGTAGTAGCCATGGGTGGGCAGGTGATTAGTCCTTTAAAGGTATATGAAAATTTTGCTAATTATGAGAACGAGCAAAACTATTTAATCGAAGCAATTGGAAAAGAAAAAATAGAAGGCGTATTCTTTTTATCAGGCGACCGCCACCAAACCGAACTCACCAAAAAGGACAGAGAAGGTATGTACCCTTTATACGACTTAACAGTATCTCCTCTTACTTCTTCCGCCTCTAATATAAAAGAAGATAACATCTTACGCGTGCCTGATACGATGGTAAGCGAGCGCAATTTTGCCACTCTGGAATTTAGCGGCCCTCGCACAGACCAGCAGGTAAAAATGTCAGTATTTAACGTTTCAGGCAACTTATTGTGGGAGAGAACAATAAAGGCTAGCGAATTGAAATTGCCAAAATAGTTAATCAAAACTTTTTTGTGTAGTCAGATAATTAAAAAAATTAAGTTAAGAAGCCTTTCATTAAGCCTATTTTAATTCCTTTCCCAATAAAATTATATTTTATAGTTATAGAATATCATTTAAGTTTTAATTCTTCAAATTTATCAGGCTAGCTTTTGTAAATGATAAAATCTGTGCTATTTTTAAATTGCACCAAAAAAATAAAGCATATTGTTTTCTTTTTTTAAGTGTTAATTTAGTTTTCACCTTAATTTTTTACCCATTATGGCAATAAAAGTAGCCATCAATCATAAAACAAGTTATAAATACGACAGGGCTATCGCTCTTTCGCCTCATGTTATTCGTTTAAGGCCTGCTCCTCATAGCAGAACCCCAATTAGCGCTTACACATTAAAAGTTACTCCGGAGAATCATTTTATAAACTGGCAGATGGATCCCTTTGGAAATTATCTTGCCCGGTTGGTTTTTCCAGAGAAGACAAAAGAATTATCTGTAGAAGTAGAAGTAATTGCCGATATGGTAGTAATTAACCCCTTCGATTTTTTTGTAGAAACTTATGCCGAACATTTCCCTTTTAAATACGACGAGATACTAAGCAAAGAACTTGTACCTTATTTAGAAGTAGCGGAAGACAGTCCTTTATTGAAGAAGTGGTTGGAAGGAGTTGACACCAGTAAACAAGAAATTAACAATTTTCTCGTAAACATTAATCGTAGCGTTTACGAAGAAATTGACTATACTGTTAGAATGGAGCCGGGAGTGCAGACCTGCGAAGTAACGCTCGAAAAAGCTTTAGGCTCATGCCGCGATTCTGCCTGGTTGCTAGTACAAGTACTCCGTAACCTTGGGCTTGCAGCCCGTTTTGTTTCTGGCTATCTGGTGCAACTTGCCCCTGACCTTAAACCACTGGAAGGCCCAACAGGCCCAGAAAAAGATTTTACTGACCTACACGCCTGGGCAGAAGTATATATCCCCGGCGCTGGCTGGATTGGCTTAGACCCTACTTCCGGTTTATTTGCAAGCGAAGGGCATATACCTTTATCTTGTACCCCATCTCCTTCCAGCGCAGCCCCTATTTCCGGGATGAGCGAAAAGTGCGAGACAGAATTTGAGTTTAGCAATGAAGTAACCCGTATTCACGAAGACCCAAGGGTAACAAAACCATACACCGAAGACCAGTGGGCTGCAATGATAGCGCTTGGAAATAAAGTTGACGAAGAACTGGTAAAGCATGACGTACGGATGACGATGGGGGGAGAACCTACCTTCGTTTCTATTGACGACATGGAATCTCCACAATGGAATACTGAAGCGGAAGGAGAGCATAAAAGAGAGCGGGCAGGTGAACTAGTAGTGCGCCTGCGCGACAGATTTAGTAACGGAGGATTGTTACACTACGGACAGGGTAAATGGTATCCGGGTGAGCCTTTACCACGCTGGCAGTTAGGTTTGTTCTGGAGAAAAGACGGAGAGCCAATTTGGTATGACAATGAGCTAGTAGCTAAAGATAATAAGGATTACGGTTATGGTATGGATGAGGTACGGGCTTTTGGAAAAAGGCTGGTGCAATACCTTGGCTTAAAAGAAAAATACCTGGTAACCGGGTTCGAAGATGTATTCTACTATTTGTGGGAAGAAGGAAGATTACCATTAACTGAAAATCCTTTGGTGGCAGATTTGAAAGATACTCTTGAAAGAAAACGCCTTGCTGAAATTTTAAACTTCGGATTAAACAGCCCAATAGGTTTAGCTCTTCCTCTGAAATGGGATTACAATATGCAGATGTGGAAAAGCAGGGTATGGAGTTTCCGTCGCGGTAATATGTTCCTGGTTCCTGGAACTTCTCCGATGGGATTAAGGCTTCCACTGGGATCAATAGATTATCTCGACCCTACTGCAGATAACAGGTACTACAGGGATTTATTTACTCCGGCGCCCCCGCTGGAAAATTTTAGCAACATTGTTTTACAGAGGTACGACAAAAAACCACTAGAAGAGAATACTCCAAAAGAAATTGGCAGCGAGTACTCTACCACAACACCACAAAAGAATATTGAAAGTAACGACTATTTTAGAACGGCGCTTTGTATAGAATACCGCAACGGTACTATTTACGTGTTTATGCCGCCAGTTGACCTTATTGAGCATTACCTTGACCTTATTTCCTCTATAGAAGCAACGGCAAAAGATTTATCTATGCCGGTAAAAATTGAAGGTTACTTGCCTCCTCGCGACAATAGGATTCAGCATATTATGGTTACTCCTGACCCTGGGGTTATTGAAGTAAATATCCATCCGGCAGAAAGCTGGAAGGAACTTGTAAAAAACTTTAATATACTTTATGATGAAGCGTTCCTGTCAAGATTGGGTACAGAAAAATTTATGCTTGATGGAAAGCACACCGGGAGTGGGGGAGGAAATCATATTACTATGGGCGGTACAGTGCCAGGCAACAGCCCTTTGTTGAGAAGGCCTGATGTGCTGCAAAGTATTGTAACATATTGGCAGCACCATCCTGGCTTGTCTTATTTATTTGCCGGTGAATTCATAGGCCCCACGAGCCAGGCTCCGCGTATTGATGAAGGCAGAATTGAGAAGTTGTATGAGACAGAAATTGCTTTTGATCAAATTCCTGAAGAAGGTACTGTTCCTTTCTGGCTTACAGACCGCTTGTTCCGTCACTTGCTTACCGACCTTACAGGGAATACCCACAGGGCTGAGTTTTGTATAGATAAATTGTATTCGCCTGATTCTTCTACTGGCAGGCTAGGGATTCTGGAGCTACGCGCTTTTGATATGCCTCCTCATTTTAGAATGAGCATGATGCAAATGCTGCTTATCAGATCGCTGATGGCTATGTTCTGGAAAAAACCTTATCAGCATAAACTGGTACGCTGGGGAACTGAGTTGCACGATCGTTTTATGCTTTCTCATTATGTAGATTCAGATATGCAGGAAGTAGTAAACGACCTTAATGATGCTGGTTTCCCATTTGAAAAAGCATGGCTAGACCCTTTCTTTGAATTTCGTTTTCCGGTAATAGGAACCGTGCATATTGAAAATATAGAGTTGGAATTGCACAAAGCCATAGAGCCTTGGCATGTGCTGGGTGAAGAAGTTTCTAGTACCGGTACCGCCCGTTATGTGGATTCCTCTGTAGAAAGATTACAGGTGAAATTAAAAGGTTTAACAGACTCTCGTTACATGGTTACTTGCAATGGAATAAAAGTTCCGTTGCATTCTACCGGAACTCACGGGGAATATGTTGCCGGGGTTAAATACAGGGCATGGCAGCCGCCTTCTGCGTTACATCCTACTATTGGAATAGATTCTCCTTTGGTATTCGATTTGATTGATACATGGAACGGTCGTTCATTAGGTGGTTGTGTCTACTTCGTTTCCCATCCCGGAGGCAGAGGTTATGAGGTATTCCCGGTAAATGCTAATGCGGCAGAGTCAAGACGAATTAGTAGATTCTGGAACTTTGGGCATACTCCGGGGCATCTTCCGGCATATAATACTCGTGAAAGTATTAAACAATACTATCCGGGCAAAGTAATAGAGCTTCCAATGGAACCTGAGCAAAAACAAGATAATAAAGAATACCCATATACCTTGGATATGAGGCTTTTCTGGAAAGAAAAAGTATGACGAAGGAGTTGATCGAAAGAGCTTATAACTAATTTTAAACTTAATTAAACTAAATTAAGCGCATGCCCTACACCAGTTCGGGGACAGTTTTTGGTAATTATGCCAGGCCCGCAAACACCTATGATGAGTTGTGGGATAATGATGGGCATATAAGGACGGATTGGTCTTCCCTTTTTGACTCCTTAAATGATTTGGGCAAAAAGGAATTACTAAACCGCCATTCTGAAATACAACGCTTGTTGAGAGAGAATGGCGTTACCTACAATGTGTATGGCGACCCTGCAGGCTTATACAGACTATGGAAGTTAGATGCTGTTCCTTTTGTTATCAGCGCAAAAGAATGGACGTTTATTGAAACAGCGCTTATACAACGGGCAAAGCTTCTCAATTTTGTATTATCAGATATTTACGGCAAACGCGATCTGATAAAAAAAGGCTACCTGCCTCTTGACCTTATATACAACCATAGCGGATTTTTAAGGGCTTGCGATGGCATTAAACTTCCCGGCAAAAACCAACTGTTTATTTATGCAGTTGATATAGTAAGAGATAAGGACGGCAAGTTATGGGCGCTGAATGATAGGACTCAGGCTCCATCAGGAAGTGGTTATGCGTTGGAAAACAGAAGCGTTATATCCCGCGTAATGCCTGAGATTTTCTATAACTATAAGGTGCGAAAGCTAAATGGGTTCTTTAATACTCTTCATAACTCTTTAGTATCCATTGCCCCAAATGGAATACAAAATCCCCGGATAGTAATACTAACTCCCGGCCCCGATAACGAAACTTATTTTGAACACGCTTATCTTTCTGCCTATTTAGGTTACAACCTGGTACAGGGAGAAGATTTAACTGTCCGCGATGGATTTGTATGGTTAAAAACTATACAAGGCTTAGAGCGGGTAGATATTATTTTACGCCGGGTGGATGATTCCTTCTGCGACCCATTAGAACTTATTCCCTACTCTCGTCTTGGAGTATCAGGCCTGACAGAAGCGGTGCGAAGAGGAAATGTAGTAGTAGCAAACCCTCTTGGTAGCAGCATTCTGGAAAACCCGGGACTAACTGCATTTTTGCCTAGCCTGAGCAAGTATTATTTTAACGAAGAGTTGATGCTACCGTCTTTAAATACATGGTGGTGCGGACAACCCACGGAGCTTAACTATGTGCTGGAAAACCTTAACTCGTTGAGAGTAAAAATACTTCACCGACACAATGCCAGCAGAACCATCTCACATGGAAACCTGGATCCGAGGCAGGCCGAAGCTCTAAAAAAGACTATCCTTGCAAAGCCGTATTTATATGTGGCTAATGAACGGATAAACGTATCTACTATCCCGTCTTTTGTTGATGGCGATTTAGACCGTAGGTTTGCTGTGTTGCGCTGCTTTTTGGTAGCAAAAGACGATGGCTATGTAGTAATGCCCGGCGGACTTACCCGCAGTTCTTCAGAGCGAGACGCCTTTAGGGTATCTAACCAATACGGAGGAATAAGTAAAGATACGTGGGTGTTAGGTAAGGACGACGACAGCGTATCCGGCACTATATTCCTTCCTTCGGTGCCCGATACAAAAGACAATTCAGCCTTGCCAAGCCGCTCTGCGGAGAATATGTATTGGGCGGGCCGCTATGCCATAAGGGCGAAAACAACAGCCAGATATATAATAGAAGTATATAATAAGATAGAGCAAAGCAGTACCCCCGGTTCTTCAGAAAAGGAGACGCTAAAGCTACTATTAACCTGCCTTACTCATTTAACAATGATTTACCCGGGTTTTGCAGGTGATGATGCTGAAGAAAAATTTAGCTATCCGCACGATGAGTTACTATTTATAATTCTTTCTCACGAGAATAGCGGGACGCTTTCTTCAACTATACAGTTCTTTAAACGCGCTATTTTTGCGGTTCGAAACCGATGGCCTTCAGACGCTTGGCATATAGTAGACGATATTGAAGAGAACTGGAAAAAGTTGGAGTACGGAAAAGTGAAAAATACCCGTTTGATAAAGCGGACTATGGAAAGCGTAAATAATTCGCTTATTAATTTTATAGGCATTAACCTGGAAAGTATACCGCGCGACCATGCTTATATTCTGTTCAACATTGGGAGAAAGATCGAAAAGTCGCAGCTTCTTATTTGCCAGATAAAATCAATATTTGAAAAGCCACATAAAGAGCAGGTAGAGTATTCTTTGATGGAAGCCATACTATCTTGCAACATGAGCCTTACCATGTATCGTTTGCGTTTCCGGTCTTACCTTCAGATTGAGGCGTTCTTAGACTTGTTACTATTTGATGTAACCAACCCCTCATCTTTGCTGTATCAGATTGAACAGTTGAAATTTTATTTTTCTCTTTTGCATGGAAAACGAACCGGTAGTAGGCTGGGTAAAGAGGAGAAACTAATTTTGGAAGCTTATACTATGCTGCAAAATGCGGATGCCGCACGGTTAAAAAGACCGGAAGTTAAACCTTTGCAAAGGCAAGAGCAAACCAATGAAAAAGGGGGACAAAAACAGTCGCAGACACAAATGCAGTCCGATGATAAATCCGGGCAGAGAAGAGAACTGACGGATTTACTAACTCATATCTCTCAACTACTATTTAGCACTTCGGATGTGCTGATTGCCGAGTATTTTACACACACAGAATCGTCTCAGCAACTATGAACTACCGCATAACACATACTACTTTATATACTTACCAGGGCAAGGTAAGCTTGTGCCATAATGAGTCCCGCCTTACGCCCAGAACCCTTCCTTCGCAAACCTGTACCAATAGTATTATTTCTGTAGACCCCTCGCCCATACTTATTACGGAACGCGTAGATTTTTTTGGTAACGTTACTCATTATTTTTCCATAGAAAAGCCTCATCACGAGTTAAACGTAACGGCAGTTAGTTATGTAACTACTACTAAGAACAGTTACCAGTTAGGTATACCGGAAACATTAAGCTGGGAAGCCGCCAGAGACCTTATCAATATTCATGCGCTGGAGCATACGGATGAGCGTCAATATATATTCGATTCCCCTTTAATTAGTTCTCTGCCTGAGATAGAAGCGTATGCTGCAAAATCTTTTTTACCGGGCCGATCTGTTTTTGAGGCAGTGTATGAGTTAATGAAAAGAATACACGATGATTTTGATTTTGTGCCTGGTTTTACAAATGTTACTACTTCCTTATCAGAGGTGATGAAAGAGCGTAAAGGCGTTTGCCAGGACTTTGCCCAATTGGGCGTTGCCTGTATGCGCGCTATGGGCTTACCTTCCCGCTACGTAAGCGGATATATAGAGACCTTACCGCCAGCAGGAGAACAAAAATTAATTGGGGCCGACGCTTCCCATGCCTGGTTTTCTGTGTATGTGCCCGATGCCGGTTGGCTTGATTTTGACCCTACAAATAACCAAATGATAAACTCCCGCTACATAACAGTAGCCTATGGCAGAGACTATTCCGATGTGGTGCCTTTAAAAGGGGTTATCTTTAGCAGCGGCTTGCACAACCTTACCATCTCGGTGGATGTGCTGAATATGGATTCTAACTAATAGTACCCCTCTACTACTTTACTATTATTACCTTCTGCATCTCTGCATTGTCCCCACTTGCAAAGCGGAACAGGTACAATCCTGAAGGAAGGCCTTCGGTAGTATAGGTATAATTATATTCGCCTTGCGTTTGTGTAGTATTTATAAGCGTTTGTACCAAAATACCCTCCATATTGTAAACAGATAATTGAATATTAGCAATGTTACTTAGGTTGTAACTAACAGAGAAAGAAGTTGAAGCAGGGTTTGGATAAATAGTAAATTTGGGACTAGTAGTTGGTGAAACAGTAGCGGATAAGCGCGCCTGCCCGCATCCATTGGAGTTAAGTAAAGCCACCCTTCTTGGGCAGTTAAACAGGGCGACTCTTGAGCGCTGCTTCTGGTCGTTAGTAAACATGTTCATGCAATTGTCTCCGGTGTATTGCATATAGTTCTGTGTCATAAGCGTATCTTTAGGCCCATTGCAACTGGAAGTACGAAATGAACAGGGATCGTAATCATAATCGGCAGAGTCCTGCCAGGGGGTATCGTCTATATAATCAGTATAACATGGGCCATCCCCCCAGGGGTGCCTTAAACCGCCAAGCCAGTGGCCTATTTCGTGTGTAACTGTTCTACCCAGTGCGTAAGGGAAATTCACCCCAATAGTATCGCCGTATGCAGCGTATAATATTACTATTCCATCAGTGGCTGCCCCAGGGTCTGTAGAGTTAATGCCAGGCAGGCTGCCGTAAGGAAGTTGAGAGTAACCTAAAATGCCATCTTCAAGATTTATCACCCATATATTTAGGTACTGACTACTAGGCCAATAGGATAGCGACTTAAATTCAGCGTCCTGGTTAATGCTCCATGCTGCGGTAGAGTTATACGTCCTGGTTATACCATTAGTAGGGTTGCCATTGGGGTCTACAGAAGCCATGCAGAATTCAAAATTCATATCGCTGGCTACCGGCTTAAACCAAGAGGGAGTATTAACTGTATCGGCATTTCGCCTTCTGTAATCTCTGTTTAAAATGGGTATCTGAGAGAGAATTTGCGCATCGGGTATGTTATAACCTCCTATAGCGTTGTTTGCATTGTTATGAATAACATGCACAACTATAGGGATGGTACGGAGCGTAGTTGTGTCTGGAGTAGTAACGCCTGCAGTCCTAAGCCCTGCCGACCAGGCTTTTTGCGCTGCTACTTTATCTGTTACCTGTTGTTCAAATGTGTTATAGGCTTTTCTAAGTTGTGGGTATTTTTGGAACAGTAGTTCATGGTATTTTACTACCCCGCACTTTTCGGGCTTTTGGGCAAAGGCAACAGTAGTTAAAAAAAGTAAGCTGGCGAATAAAGTAATACAATGTTTCATAGTCGCATATACGGAATCAGGCAATAATTTAATATAAAATTAACTAAATTACAATAAAATATTAAAAAAATACAATCCTTTACATTTTTACCAATATTTTATAAGGTAAAAAAGGGTAAATCCAAGGAACAGTTTGGCTATAATCGTGCCATTTCTGAGAAGGAGTTTTATAGTTGAAATAATTCCTGTCATTCCCACCAATAGGTAAGACGATCTTATAGCAGATATAGTTGCCCTGAACAGAAATTTTAATACGCTTTGGTTATATGTATGATTTGGAAAACGGGGGAAGCAAGGAAAGCGGAAAGCAAGAATACAGCTTTGGATTTTCTTTTAAATTAGTTATCTTGACTAAAAGAAATAAAATGAGAAGGGACAAAGCAATAGAAATGATTAAAGAACTCCCCAACGAGTTTGAACTGGAGGCTCTTATTGAACGATTGATTTTTATTGATAAAGTTGAAAAAGGGCTAAAACAGGCGGAAGAAGGTAAGAATATCTCCCACGAGGATGTTAAAAAGAAAATTTCTGAATGGCCAAAATAGAATGGACGCCGCTTGCCGTTCAGGATTTAGAATCAATTTTTGAATACATCTCCAAGGACTCTGTTTTTTATGCCGCCAGGCAGGTTGATAGACTAGTAAACAGAGTAGATGTTCTGGAAAGCTTTCCAGCTTCGGGTAAAATAGTACCAGAGTTTAACGATGAATCTATACGCGAACTATTAGAAGGAAATTACCGCATTGTTTATAAAGTAACTAGTGAAACAATTTTTATAGCGCGCGTTCATCACTCTGCAAAAAATTTAACTTAAGTTTTATAATCATATAACCCTTATAATCACAAAGCGGGGGAAAACATGGAAAGCGGAAAGCAAGGAAAGCACCGGGAAGCATGAAAGCGCTGACAGCAGTGAAAGCATGACAGCAATGAAAGCGCTGGGGAACACGGGGAACAAGGAGAACGGGGAACACTTATTGTACAGGGAAACACTAGAAACAGTAACTATACCTAGCACAAAACAGGCCTGTAGAGGTAGAGATGTATTAATTTAGAGCTACGGCGTAGTATCTTCTATTAGTATAAGTAACTAACTTATATAGACTATATCTATTATAATTTTTATAGTAAATGCTTTTTATTGTTATTCTATAAGCTGGTACTACAGGGTATATATACTACTATATATAGTAAAAGTAAAGGCATTTAGAGTGAGTTTACTGTAAATGAATTGTAAGTATATAAAGATAGGCTAAGGGCGCTTTCCATGCTTCCCTCTGCTTTCATGCTGTCACTGCTGTCGTGCTGTCACTGCTGTCATGCTTTCAGCGCTTTCACACTTCCTCTGCTTTCTGCTGTTCTCTGTTCCCCGCGTTCCCCAACTTCCTCTGGGCGTTTCCTCTGCTTCCCACCTAAAATGCGCTGTTGTGCCAGTTGGCACAGGGGGGCTAAGCTACGACACCCTCAGCGTAGGGTCTATCTCGGCTTTGTAGGCCAGTATGCCGCCCTTTAGGTTATACAGGTTGGTGAAGCCCAGGTTCTCTAAAAAACGTACCGCCTGTCCGCTGCGGTTGCCGCTGCGGCACATTATTACTACTTTCTTGTCTTTGGCTATTTTATCCTGGTTCTGGGGTATGGTAGCTAATGGTATCAGCTCCCCGCGCAGGTTGGCGGCCTCGTACTCGCTGGGTTCGCGCACGTCTATCAGTTGAAAATCTTCTTTGTTTTCTCTAAGCTGTAGCAGCTCTTTTACTGTTATCTCGTTCATAGGTCGTTTTTGTCTTTATCTTTTAATACCGAAGTTATTTCGTTCATTTTATTCATCTTGTACTCCAGGTCGCCTTTCAGCTTCTGGCGTATTGTTCGTAGGTTATCTATCACCTCGTTAATGTTGTCGGGCAAGGCGTCTTCAAACAACTCGCGCAACCGTTTTGCAAAGGTAGGCGATTTTCCGTTGGTAGAAATAGCCAGTTTAAGGTCGCCCTTTTTTACTATAGAACCCAGGTAAAAGTCGCAAAGTTCCGGCGTGTCCGCCACGTTTACCAGTATGCGGCGTTCCTTAGCCTCGTTGCGGATGCGCAGGTTGGTCTCATGGTCGTCCGTGGCTATTATTACCAGTTCTTTGCCGTCCAGGTCTTTGGTCTGGTATTCGCGGTGTATTAATTTAAAGTGGGGATGGGTGTAAGCAATGTCTCGTATCTCGTCCATTATGTGTATGGCTACAAGGGTAGCGTTGGCATTGTCGCTGTTCTTAAACAGGAAGGAGGCTTTCTCCAGCCCAGCGTTGCCGCCGCCTACTATTAGCAGTTGCAACTGGTCTAGCCTAAAGAATACGGGGAATAACTGGTTGCCTTTATCTGCGGTCATAGTATTAGTAGTTTAACCGTTGATAAAAGGACTGTTACTTCCATTTTACTACATTGTGATATATTTTTTCCAGCTCTGGCTTTACCTTGGCTTCAGACTCCAGCCGGTGTTTGTTGTGGTTCATGTATTCTACCACAAATTCAGGGTGCAGGCTAACTACCTCGCCAATGACGATGATGGCAGGGGAGGAGAGCTTTTGCTCTTTTACTACCGATACTATATTGTTTACGCTGCCCAGGCCTATGCGTTCTTCTGGTAGCGAGCCATTTTGTATTATGGCTACAGGGGTTTCTCCCTTGCCTTCCTGACGGAATATTTCGGTAATGCGTTCCAGGTTGTTCATCCCCATTAGTATTACTACTGTGGCGGTAGAGCGGGCCGCATGGGCTATGTCGCCGGAGATTTCGCCGGTGCTGGTAGTTCCGGTAATCACCCAAAAGCTTTCGTTTACTCCTCTGCGGGTAAGCGGTATTTGCTGCAGTTCCGGTACAGCTATGCTGCTGGATATACCAGGCACTACGGCGGTTTCTATATTGAATGCTTGTGCGTATAGTAACTCCTCGTGCCCTCTGCCGAAGATGAAAGGGTCGCCGCCTTTAAGTCGTACTACATGCCCATAGGCCAAAGCGTTTTCTACTATTAGTTTGTTGATGCCGTCTTGTGAGAACATGCAAGAGCCTGAGCGTTTACCCACAAATATCTTTTTGGCCCTAGTAGGCGCATACTTCAGCAGGTCAGGATGGGCAAGGGCGTCGTACAACACCACATCCGCATCCGCCAATGCCTTTACCCCCTTTATGCTTATTAACTCAGGGTCTCCGGGGCCGGCCCCTACAAGGGTAAGTTTAGGCCGTTTCATTATTTTGCTTCTACCAGTTGTTTGTTTCTTAGTTCTGCCAATTTCTCGGTGAAGTCTTTTGCCTCGTTAAGGAACTGTGCGGCAAACTCTTTGGTAGGCTCGTGCTTGTCCATCTTCTGAACGTGTTCAGAGAAAGTTCCTTCCTTAAAGAAGAATAGTCCTTTTGAGGTGAAGTTTTTATCGAAATCGTTAATAATACCTATTTGAGTATTGCAGTTTACGCCCTCGGTAGTAAGGGCCGCTTTGGCGCCGCTTACAAACGTTACGTAAGAGGAGTAAATGGAATCTGCATACGCGCCTTTATCAAAGCCTTTCTGCGCCCATTGCAGCTTCACCTGTGTTTCTTTTAACAAGGTAGCCACTAAGTCCAACACCACGCCAGCGCATTCGCCTACCCCAACTTCGGTTACGTAGTTTTCGTTATGTCCCCAGTCCACATAGTCCTCGGCGGTAAGGGTGGTAAGGTCTGCCAGCGGTTTAAGCATACGGTAAAAGTATACTTTGTCGGCGGCTTGTTGCCTGCGGTAGTAATCGTTAAAGTACTCGCCTTCGTTGGCGTACTCTTCGTAGTCGTTCAAAATAGTACGTACAGCGGCTATACATCTTTTAGATGGCAGCTTTACTATTTTATCGGCAATAGAGCCTGTGCCGTCCGGTTCAACCCCTCCGCCCAGCATTACCTGCATCGCAGGCAGTACGTGGTCGCCATTTTTGATGGACATGCCGTGGAAGCCAATGTTAGCGATGGTATGCTGCCCGCAGGCGTTCATACATCCGCTTATTTTTATTTTGATATTTTTATTGAAGATGATGTCGGGATATTCTTCTACCAGCATTTTCTCTAAAGCGGCAGAAATACCTGTACTGCTGGATATACCCAGGTTACAGGTGTCTGTGCCAGGACAGGCTGTTATGTCTGCTGTGCTGTCGAAGCCTGGTTCTGCAAGGCCTATAGCGTTTAGCGAATTGAACAAACCTGCCAGGGCGTCTTTCTCTACAAATTTTAACAAGAATCCCTGGTTAACAGTAATACGTGTATCGTCCGAAGCATAGTGCGGGATAATGGCGGCAAACTCGCGGGCAGTCTTAGATGGCATATCGCCTAAGAATACCTTTACATACACGCCGTAGTACCCTTTTTGCTTTTGCTCAAATACGTTAGTTTTAAACCACTGGTCAAATTTCTTTTTATCCTTAGGTTCTTCTTTGGCATAGTCCAGCTTGGTAGGAATAAGTTCAGGAACAGCATTCCTGTCTACTATATAGGACTTGCTTTTTAGTGCCAGTCTTTGACTATCTACCAGTTTCAAAAACTCTTCTATACCAATGTCTTTAATCAGGTATTTCAATCTTGCTTTGTGCCTTTTAGCGCGCTCTCCGTAACGGTCAAATACTCTTATCACCGCTTCCGTAAATGGTATTAACTGGTCTTCTGGTAAAAACTCGTTCGCCACATAAGCCAGGAATGGTTGCGCCCCAAGTCCCCCGCCAACAAATACTTTAAAGCCACGCACTTCTTTGCCGTTTTCTGTTTTCACTTTTGGAATAAAACCAAGGTCGTGCATAAAGCCAAAGGCCGTATCGCCATCGCTGGAGGAGAAGGAGATTTTAAACTTTCTGCCCATCTCCTGGCAAATAGGGTTTCTTAAGAAATATTGGAAGGTTTCGTAGGCGTAAGGAGTAACGTCAAACGGTTCGTTAGGGTCAATACCGGCCTCAGAGGAAGCGGTAACATTACGCACCGCATTACCGCAGGCTTCGCGGGTAGTAACGTTCACTTCTTCCAGGTCTGCCCATACTTTAGGGGCATTTTCCAGGGTTACGTAGTGTATTTGTATATCCTGACGAGTGGTTAAATGCAGGTTGCGGGAAGCAAATTCATCGGAGACATCAGCTACCCTTATAATTTGCTCAGGTGTAATCTTACCAAAAGGAAGTTTTATGCGGATCATTTGTACGCCTTCCTGCCTTTGCCCGTAAACCCCTCTGGTTAAACGGAAGGCTCTAAAACGCTCTTCGTCCATTTCCAGGTTGCGGAACGCCTTTATTTTGGCTTGCAATTCCTTTATATCTTCTTCAGCCTCATGAGAAACCTTATCCGATAATTCAAGTTCTTTATTCGCTTTCGTGTTCATAATGGTACTAATAAAAAAACCTTTCCGGGGAAAGGCCTGTACTAATTTAATATGGTTATTTTTTATGTATACAGCCTTATCTTTAAATATAATAAATACTACAACAGCAAGCTAATGTACCTGTTGTTTTTTTTGACTGCGACTGTATACCTATTTTCATCATTCTGATACTCAAATGTAGGTAAAATTTCAAATTCCAGCAAAATAAAATTCTGATGGGGTTATACTTTAGTAAACTTTGCAAAATAATATTTTGTTCCCTCATGAAATATAAAATTGCGTTTTTTGAAGTTTTAGTTTCTACTCCTGTACAAATACATTAATTTTGTTCTTATGTTAATAGAATTAAATAAAATTGACGGTGTGTATCATTTTGAAGCAAAAAATGAAACCGGTAACAAAGTTCAGATTGACGCTTCTCCGGCTATTGGGGGAACAGGTAAAGGGGCAAGGCCCATGGAGTTGCTTATTATGGGCTTAGGCGGTTGTAGCGGGATAGATATTATAAGCATACTTCAAAAACAAAAGATTGAAGTTAAGGACTTTAAGATAGAAATAAAGGCAGAACGAGAGCATGACGCTATTCCTTCCTTATTTGAGAAAATTCATGTTCATTTTATCTTGAAAGGGGATATTGACGAGGAAAAGGCCCAACGGGCGGTAAGCCTTTCCATGGATAAATATTGTTCGGTAGCCAAAACACTGGAAAAGACAGCTACCATAACGCATTCATTAACAATAGAGAAAGTATACAAATAGATGAAGAAGCCAAAACATTTTGAAACGATTGCTATACGGACGCAGATGGAGAAAGCGAAAAGGGAACACTCTGCGCCTATATATATGACTTCGAGTTTTACCTTTGAAAGCGCCGAAGAGGCCAGGGCTATGTTTGCAGATGAAATTCCGGGCAATTTATACACCCGTTTTTCTAATCCTAATACTTCTGAATTTATAGAAAAAATGTGTTTGATGGAAGGGGCTGAAGATGGCTTTGCCACTGCTTCGGGTATGTCGGCGGTGTTTACCAGTATGGCGGCGTTTTTAAAAGCGGGAGATCATGTGCTGGTTTCAAAATCGGTGTTTGGTTCCAGTATGCAGGTAGTAGGGCAGATATTCCCGCGTTGGGGTATTACGCATACCTATGCGGATATTCAACATCCTGAAACCTGGGAGTCGCTTATCCAGAAAAACACGAAGATGATAATGATAGAGACGCCTTCTAATCCTGCGCTTGATCTTATCGACTTAGAATGGCTTGGTAAGCTGGCCAAAAAACATAACCTGATTTTAAATGTAGATAATTGCTTTGCTACTCCCTATTTGCAGCAACCTATAAAATACGGAGCGCACATAGTAACTCATTCTGCAACCAAGTACATAGACGGGCAGGGCAGAGCCATTGGAGGGATAATAGTAGGTAGTAAAGAACTAATAAAAGAAGTACGTTTCTTTAGCAGGCACACCGGCCCGGCGCTATCTCCGTTTAATGCGTGGATATTTTCAAAAAGTCTGGAAACCCTTGCCGTACGTATGGACAGGCATTGCGAAAACGCTTTAAAACTGGCGCAATGGCTGGAAAAGAATTCGGAAGTAGAATCTGTAAAATACCCATTCCTACCAAGCCATCCGCAATACGAACTGGCTAAAAAACAGATGAAAGCTGGTGGGGGGATAGTAACCTTTATCGTAAAAGGAGGAATAGAACGGGGAAGAAAATTCCTGGACGCTGCACAGATGGCCTCGCACACTGCTAACCTGGGCGACAGCCGTACTATTATTACCCACCCGGCTTCTACTACCCACTCAAAACTTACGGACGAGGATAGAGCAGCGGTAGGCATTATGCCGGGACTGATACGAATTTCTGTGGGGCTGGAGCATATAGATGATATTATTGCAGAGGTGGAACAGGCTTTGGAAAAATCGAAAAGGGTATTGGTAAATAGTTAATAGTAAATGACAATTAATAAAGAGCAAGTTTTAAAAGCCTTAGGCACAGTTCAGGAACCGGATCTTAAAAAAGACCTGGTTACTCTGAACATGATAAAGGATATAGAGATAGACGGGAAAAAAGTTTCTTTTACAGTGGTGCTTACTACTCCTGCCTGCCCATTAAAAGAATTTATAAGAAATTCCTGTATAGAGGCTATTAAGAAACATATTGGGGAGGATACAGAAGTTACCGTTAACCTAACTGCCGACGTTACCTCTGGCCGTATAGGGAATGCCCCAATACTGCCTAATGTTAAAAATATTATAGCTATTGCCTCTGGCAAAGGCGGTGTAGGAAAATCTACTGTTACAGCAAACCTTGCTATTGCTTTGGCAAAATCTGGCGCAAGCGTTGGTTTGATAGATGCGGATATCTCTGGCCCGTCTATGCCAGTTATGTTTGACCTTGAGGACGAAAGCCCAAGAGTAATACAAGAAGGTGGGCGTAACATGATTATCCCCCTAAAACAATATGGGGTAAAGCTTATTTCTATTGGTTTTCTTGCTCCGGCGGATGCTGCCGTGGTATGGAGAGGCCCTATGGCAAGTGCGGCATTAAAGCAATTTATTAGCGACTGCCAGTGGGGAGAGTTGGATTACCTGCTTATAGACCTGCCCCCTGGAACGAGCGATATTCACCTTACCCTAGTGCAAACCCTTCCGGTAACAGGTGTGGTAATTGTTACCACACCCCAGAAAGTGGCCCTGGCAGACGCGAGTAAGGGACTTGCTATGTTTAAACAACCACAGATCAATGTGCCTATACTTGGAATAGTGGAAAATATGGCGTATTTTACTCCTGCGGAACTTCCTGACCACAAATATTATATATTTGGAAAAGGAGGGGGGCAGGAACTTGCTGATAAAAATAACGTTCCTTTATTAGCGCAAATTCCTCTTATACAATCTATACGCGAAAGCGGGGACGAGGGAAAACCTGCGGTATTAAATGACGACCTTACGGCGGAAGCTTTTACCTTATTGGCAGAAGCGGTTGCGCAGCAGGTAGCAATAAGGAATGCCAATATGGGCGCGACAAAAAAAGTTGAAATAAAACTATAACATGGTAGCAAATTTAGAATTGCAGCAAAGAGTTGAAAAGGCTTTAGAGAGCATAAGGCCTTATTTGGAAGCAGACGGAGGCAATGTTAAAATTCTGGAGATAACGGACGATATGGTGGTAAAGCTTGAGCTTTTGGGAGCCTGTGGTTCTTGCCCTATGTCCACCATGACATTAAAGGCAGGCGTAGAGGAGGCCATTAAGCGTTCGGTGCCGGAAATTACTGCCGTAGAGGCCATTAATATTACTACAGAAGACGATCCCAGAGCAAAATTACCCCATCTTTTATAAATGATGTCCAAAACTTTTTTCTGTTTAGGATTGTATTTAATTTGATACTTATAAAAGAAAGACTTCATTAAATGAGAATAGGCATTTTTTTCGGTGGGCAGTCAAGAGAACGAGAAATATCTTTTGCAGGCGGCAGAACCGTTTACGATAATCTTAATAAGGCCTTGTTTGAACCTGTCCCTATTTTTGTGGATAGCCTGGGGAATTTTATACTACTTAACTGGGAGTATATTTACAAAGGAACAATACGAGATTTTTATCCACCTTTTAATACGTTACCATCTTCTCCTAATAGTTTTCAGGTATATATAGAGTCTCTTGGAAAATTAAGTAATGATGAGCAGGAGAAAATAGTAGAACAAGTGGGAAGGAAAATACAGCCTTCCGAGTTCTCTCTGCTAATGGATTTTGCTTTCCTAGCTCTTCATGGGCCTTATGGGGAAGACGGCAACATACAAGGACTTTTGGAATGGTATAATATTCCTTATTCAGGTTCGGGTATACTACCATCAGCAATAGGCATTAACAAAATAGTACAAAAGAAGTTAATGGCGAATGCAGGCTTTAATGGCCCCAAGAATATTTATCTTTCCAAAGAAGGCTGGCTTAAAACTGAGAATAAAGATTTACTATTTAATGAATTTGAGAGCAAGGTGGGTTTGCCATTTGTAATAAAAGCTCCTTACCAGGGTTCTTCTATAGGCATTTCCGTTGTTTCTAAAAAAGGTACTTCCGGTTTTATAAAGGCGGTAAATAAGGCCTTTTTCCTTCAGGAGATTGGTAAAGACTGGATAAGTTGGAGCCAAGAAAAGAAAGTTTCTTTTCTAAAAGAACTTACAGATATTCGCGAAGGCATAGGCATGCCGGTTGTTACCAGTAAAGGAGATACAATCAATCACCCCGAAGAGCTATTAAATTACCTCAATCATCATTTTGTAGAATCGGACGAATCGGTAGTATTAGAAAGCCTGGATAACGAAGAGGAAATAGTAATAGAATCTTTTATAGAAGGGAGAGAGTTTTCGTGCATAGTTATTCAGGACGAACAGGGTAATCCGATTGCTTTACCGCCTACTGAAATTATTAAAGGAAATAACTTGTTCGATTACCGGTCTAAATACCTGCCCGGTATGACGAGGAAAGTTACTCCAATCAACCTGCCCATAGAACAAATAGAAAAAATAAGGAAAGAGTGTGAGCGATTGTTTAAAGAACTCGGCTTTAATGTATATGCGCGTTTGGATGGCTTTATCAACGCCAATGGAGAGCTTTTCCTGAACGACCCTAATACTACTTCGGGCATGTTGCCTTCATCGTTTTTCTTCCACCAGGCGGCAGAGATTGGCTTAAACCCTTCCCAGTTCTTAACCTATATTATTAGAACGTCGCTTGTAGAACGTATAAAGACGGGCAAGAAAACAAACGCCTTTAAGCAGGTGCTTTTAAAACTGGATGAAAACATTCTTAATATAAAATCCGCCGCTTCCAATAAAATAAGAGTAGCGGTTATTATGGGCGGTTATTCTACAGAACGGCATATTTCTGTAGAAAGTGGAAGAAATATTTACGAGAAACTTTCATCTAGTAGTAAGTATGAGCCTATCCCGATTTTTCTTACTGGTAATTCTGAGCATCACGAGCTTTATATTATTCCTATTAACATCATGCTGAAGGACAATGCGGATGATATAAAGGAAAAAGTGCTTAACTCATCGGATAAACACCCTGTCCTAAAAGAAATTATTAAAGAAACAGCAGCTATTACCGATAAGTATGTGAGCGCTGCCATACTGAAACCTATAAAGGTAACCTATGCAGACCTTGCTGAGAAAGTAGACGCTGTATTTATTGCTCTGCATGGAAGGCCAGGGGAGGACGGCGGCATACAGCAAGAGCTTCAGAAATACCACTTGCCTTACAATGGCTCAGGGGTAGAAAGCTCCCAGATTACTATTAATAAGTACGAAACCAATGAGCTACTACGTAAGCATGGCATTCATGTAGCCAACCACCTGCTTGTCGATAAAGTAGAATGGGATAAGTCCCCGGAGGAACTAATAAAGAAGATAGAAAAGACATTTCATTACCCTGTCATTTGTAAACCGGCGGACGATGGATGCAGTTCTGCCGTAAAAAAAATAAAGAACAGGGAAGAACTCATAGCCTATGCACGACTTATTTTTGCCTACGAGCCTATAGAAGGCTCGCCAAGTTCTAAGGTTCTTAACCTAAAATACAACGAGGAATTCCCAAACAAGAATTATTTTCTGCTGGAAGATTTAATAACTAAAGAGAATGCCAAACACTTTTTGGAAGTTACCGGCGGCTTATTGACAAGTTATAGCCCAGATGGGAAAATTGAATATGAGGTATTTGAACCTTCTGAAACTTTGGCAACAGGAGACGTGCTTTCCCTTGAAGAGAAATTTTTAGCCGGGGAAGGGCAAAATATTACCCCTGCAAGGTTCTCCAAAGACACAAAGATCAATAAAATTATTTCTGAACAGGTAAGGGCTGAATTAAAAAAAGTTGCAGAATTACTTAATATACAGGGGTATGCACGCATAGATGCATTTGTTCGAATTTTTGAGAATAATAAAGCGGAAACAATAATCATTGAAGTTAACTCGTTACCAGGAATGACGCCCGCAACCTGCATTTTTCATCAGACGGCAATTAACGGGTATAAACCTTATGATTTTATTGATAATATACTCACTTTTGGAATTCATAGAGAAAAAGAAAATATAGAAAATTAAATGTTCCTAAAAGCCAACTCATTTAAAGACCTGCTTATTCATTTTTTTATAATGGGGCTACTATTTGTAGGTATTGTTCTTGCTTTCTTTTTCTTATACCTGCCAATGGCGACGGAACATGGGGAAACAATTACAGTGCCTAAATTGACTGGGATGAATGCCCAGGAACTTGATAGCTACCTCAGCTCTAAAGATTTAAGATTTCAGATCAATGATTCGTCTTTTTCTCCCGGAGTCAAACCGCTTACTATATTAACTCAAAATCCCCTGCCGGGCGCGCAGGTAAAGAAAAACAGAAAAATATACGTATCAGTAGCTTCTGTAAACCCTCCTAAAGTAAAAATGCCAAAGCTTACAGACGGCTCATTAAAAAGCGCGGAGATGACATTAAAGAGTTATAACCTTGCTTTGGGCAATATTAAATACGTCCCTAGTCCATACTCCAGCCTGGTTATTGAGCAATTAATTAATGGGAAGCCAATACAACCCGGAATTAGTATAGCCAAAGGCACAAAAATAGACCTTCTGGTAGGCAACGGAGCAGGGACAATTGACGTAGAGGTGCCGGACCTTATTGGTATGAGTATTGAAGAAGCAAAAGCAATTTTAAGCGGCGAGAATCTTGTGCTGGGAATTGAAAAAACAGACCCAACTTCCTCCGCAACGCCAGGAACAGTAACCAGGCAAAAACCAGCTCCTGGTTCTACGGTAAAAATGGGAGAGATGGTAGATATTTGGGAAGCGAGGAGTTCTTCAGACATAATTTTACAAGAAAAATAATGAGAATATTTTTTTGTACATTTTTTACTTTACTTGTAGGTATCTGCATGGCGCAAATCAAGCCGGTTTCTCCTGTTAATACTACTTCAAAAACGGTACAAAATAGCTCCACACTTAGAACAACCGGACAGACTACTATATATGATACAACCTATTTACAAAAAAGTAATGACGATACAACCATTAGCATTACAACCTATAGTCATACAGCCATTTTAGACACAACCATCGGCAATACGATTTATTCTGATACAACAATAACTGAGACCTTTAAAATAGATAGTATTACCCCGGATTCTACAATAAATGATACTATTGTGCGAAATACTATTATTCGGGCTCAAACCAGGGATACCAGCTATAATACTGCCTCAAATACTTTTCCGGATACTATCGGCGTCAATGCCAGTGGGGATACCATTTTTGTAGATACTGCCGGTACTGCCAAATATACCATGCTTAAGATTATTGTTAGCGGGGATACGCTTAGTGAATATAAAGCAAACAAAGATAAAAACTATAATTACCTGGCAACCCCGTTAGATACTCTTATTAATGTTACCTATCTGGATAGTACAATAAGAGATACTATCACTGTAAAGCCAATTGCGACTGATACTGTCGCATCGGCATATATTTTAACTGTCGATACTATTGCAGTAGCTCAAATTCTGGATACTGCAATCGGCTCTATTGTTTATATGGATACTTTAATTCATCAGACAGTTGTTACAGATACAATTAGTTCGACTTTCCCATATCCTGATAGTACTTTTTTCGATACAACAATTGTGAACGCTTATCTTATTCCTATAAACCTTCCTTTCTTTGATGATTTCTCGACTACGCTCACTTCTTACCCTCATCCTCTGCGATGGGCGCCAGGTGGGGGAACTTTAGTAAATAACAATTATCCTTTGCTACCTCCCAGCCAAAACGCGGTAACATTTGACGGATTAAACGCTAAAGGGCAACCTTATGGCGTAACCTATGGATGGGTGGATAGCCTCACTTCCTGGACTATAGATATTTCCAAACTTTCCCCAGCCGATTCTGTGTATTTAAGTTTTTATTGGCAGGAGGGGGGCTATGCCGATGGGCCTACGTATGATTATGGCAGCAACGAATTAGATTCCATAGCTCTTTTTTTTAAAGATACGAGCCAAATCTGGCAGCCTGTCTGGTCTCAGAGGGGTAATAATAATGTTAATACAACCCCTTTTAAACAGACACTTATAGCGTTGGATACGGCGTTTTTTCATAGCACTTTTCAGTTCCGGTTTGTGGCTTCCGGCCCGGAATTTGGAGGAGTTTCTATCTGGAACCTGGACTATTTCTTAATGGATAGCGGAAGGAACTATATAGATACTACACATCGCGATCTTGCTTTTATGTCTCCCCCGGGGCATTTGCTTAAAAACTATACCGCTATGCCCGCCGACCAGTTTTTTGGGTACGAAGCTAAAGAATTGGCAGAATCTATAACTTTTACTATTAAAAACCTGGGAGATGCCGCAAGCCACCAGGTTATTGAAGTTGTAGATACTACCGAAATATATAATAATGATACTCTTACAGTAGATACTACAGAAACTTTTTCAACTTCTTATGCACAGGCATCTATCAGCGCAGATGCCATCATTGATAATGATACCATATATAACAGGCAAGACCCTTTACCTGGCAGTCTGCCTATTGCATCACAGGATACCGGATATGCTACTATTAATATTAGTTTAGCAGATACGGCCACTTTTGATTTTCCAAACGATTCGGCCCAGATTATTACAACAAAAATTAGATTGCATACCCCGGATTTGGTTGTTGCAGGAATCAATTACAACCTCAACGATACTATTACGGTATCTACTAGTATTCAGGATTATTTTGCCTACGATGATGGTACCGCGGAATGGGGAATACAATACGTTACAACCGATAATCAATTGGCTATTGAATATTCTCTAAATAAACCCGACTCTATTACGGCAGTTGAGTTTTATTTCCCGCATTATACCTATGCTTATGATTCTGTTGCCGGAACAGATTTGTACTTAAAGGTATGGGATAGCATAAGCGTAGCCGGAAATTTTGCCCATGCCGTTCATACAGAGACTATTCCTTTACAATATTCTCCCCTTAACCAATTTGTAAGATATAACTTGGATTCTGCGGTAGCGTTAGGAGCGGGTCCATTTTATGTGGGGCTTGGCGTAGAAACAAATCCTAATTTGCAGGTTACTTTTCTTATTGGTTATGACGCTAATACCTACTTCCCTAATAAATCTTTCTGCAATTACGACAATGTATGGAGCCCCTGCCAGCTTAACGTTGATGTTCCTCCTGGAAGCTTTATGGTTCGCCCTGTATTTGCGAATTCTGTAAATGCTCCGCTTGGTATTCAGAAACCTATTAATACATTAGAATGTACAGTTTATCCTAATCCTGGTAACGGTCTTATTAACATAACTGGTAAGGTTAGTAACGCTAAGGTGTATGATGTTACAGGCCTGCTTTTAGCGCAGCAAAATTTTAATGTGCTGGAGAATGTTAAAAGCATGAACCTGGAAAGTCTAAACTCCGGGATGTATCTTATTAACCTTTCAAACTCGACCGCTACTACCGTTAAAAAGATAATAATAACTAAATAATTAGTAGTTACTAGTACTACTTTATTTGCTCAAAATAAAGTACCTGTGGAGTAAAGGAGATAATAAAAATAATAAGGGAAATCCATCCTATTACCTTTCTTTTAATATCCAAAGGTTGTTCTACCAGCGCCGGTGGGTGCTTTATTCCTAAAAATCTTCCTATAATAAAAGCAAATACAAACCATCCGCTAAATCCCTTGATCTCCGGAAACAGGTACTCAATAAAAAATTGAATGCTAAAAACTACCACGGCTATCATTAGATTAGTTAATGGCGATTCCGTTAACTTAGAAAATATGATATATAAAAAGTAGATATAAACGGATGAGAAAATTAACATATTCTCAGTAGAGCTAAACGCATTTACTACCATGTTATCTCTAAAGACGCCTATGCCAGCCAGAAAAACAAATACTATAAATATCCCCGTAGATATTCGGGTGTGATTCTTTAATCCCAACAGCCCGTACAAAATATGCCCTCCGTCCAACTGTCCTATAGGGAAAAGGTTTAACGCCGTAAAAAACAAAGCCAGGTACCCCGCCAACAAAAAAGGGTAGTGGAACATTTCATAGTTATTTGGGATAAGCGATTTGTCTTGTACAACGTATTTCTCAAAAAAAAGGAACAGTAGATTTTTCCCTAAAGAAGGGACATAAAACTCTGTAGTATCTTTCTTGGAAAGCGTCATACCTGTTTTTTTAGCCATATCTATAGTCTCTTCCTTCAAGAACGCTGGCGTGTAAACATATTTCGCATAATCTTTACCATATTTGGCATAGTCCTTATGCACGTTATTGTATATATAATCTTGTGTAGGCAGGTGTGTGAAACCGTAAGTCAAAATAATAAGCGCAGCTACAAAACCTGCTATTGGCCCGGCGGCCCCTACATCAAATACCTGCCTCCGGGTAGTTAAAAAAGATTTTATACGTATGAAGGCTCCAAACGTGCCTATAGACATAAGTCCCGGAAAGTAAAATGGTATGTAATAGGGCAGTGTAACCTTAACCTTATATATTTTGGCGGTAATATAGTGGCCAAACTCATGTATTGTTAGAATTCCCAGGAACGGGATAGAAAAATAAAAACCCTGCCTGAAGTTTATCCAAAAAGAAGTTGTATCAAACAGGCTTCGGCCTGTTATCCATTCTGTTCCGGCGGCGGTAGTTGTAGCTATGGTGGTTATAAGCAGCAGGGCATGCAGCAGGTACGTTTTAATTTTAGATTGCATTTTTTAAGATTTCTAATATGGAATTATCAGGGGTTACCTGCATGGCGTTTATACCCGTTGCTATGGCGCCGTTTACATTCTCTATCCCATCGTCAAGGAACAACGTTTCCGAAGGATCAAGGCCACTATGGTTCAGCACATGCTTATATATTTCTACAGAGGGTTTAGAAAGTCCGATGTTGAAAGAATAGTAAATGGAGTCAAAAAGTTCATCCAGTTTACTTATTCCTGATGTTCGGTGCAAAATAGCATTTACCTCGTCTATATGTATAACGTTGGTATTGCTTAACAGATATAGCCGGTAGCTTCCCCTCAGTTTTTTTATTAGTTCTATCCGCTCCTGTGGGATATCTAGCAGTAAAGCGTTCCACCGCCTGTCCAATTCTTCGTCAGAAATAGCAAGTTGCAGGGCGTCCTTTAAAAGTTTTCGTACTTCGGCGCTACTTAGTTCACCCCTTTCGTACCTGCCAAATACGTGTTCAGCGTTCAATTTTTGTCTTACTTCTTCAGCATTTAAAGGACAATCCTTAGCTAAAGCATTATAAGTCAGTGGTACGTCTATATTGATGATAACACCTCCCAAGTCGAAGATGATATTTTTAATGCGAGAGAAATTCAAGAAATAACTAATTAAACTTTGACAAATTGAATGCAAATATGTAAAATTGCACTCCCAAATTCAAAATGAAGTAATATTTCATTCTAAAAAGAAGGGTAATAGTTCAGGCGGATAAAACAGTTAGTTCATAAACGGCGGATTATTTAAGTGAGGTCAACTGACTAACAATTGGTTGAGTCTTTTTTTAGTGTATATAAAGTATTGTTCTTCGTTTGCCAGCCCTTAAAGCCAGGTAAACAGAGCAGGGCCCTTAGCTCATTCGGTTAGAGCAACAGACTCATAATCTGTGGGTGGCTGGTTCGATTCCAGCAGGGCCCACTATCAAGCCTTCGGTTTAACGCCGAGGGCTTTTTTATTCCTTACAAACGAAGCTGTAATAGACGATGCTCCCCACTGCCGCCCGTATTTACTAGTAGTTGCTTTCTAATGCCATATATCAGTAATATTATTGGCGCTTTTCTCCAACCGCGTTCTATCAGAAGTCCTTCAAAGCAAAAATATATCCATAATAAAAAAACGAAAAAAAATTTGCGTAGTTATTTAACTACGTTTATATTTGTAGTCAAATAGCTTCGCAATGAATTTAAGAAGAGATGTATTTCAGGCCATTGCAGACCCTACCAGGAGGGCTATACTTCTGTTAGTTGCTTCACAATCTATGACTGCCGGAGCTATAGCTTCAAACTTTGACACCGCCAGGCCAACCGTTTCTAAACATTTGCAAATACTTACCGAGTGCGAATTACTGGAACAAAAACAAAACGGTAGAGAAATTTATTACAATCTTAATGCAAAAAAAATGAAAGAATTAGCTGACTTTATTGAGCCATTCCGAAAACTATGGGATGACCGATTTAATAAATTAGAAACTGTAATGAAAAAATACAAACCCCAAAAATAGACCATCATGGAACAGAAAACAAAAGTAATTGCCGAAAGCGGCAAACAGGAAATGCTGATAACAAGAGAATTTGACTTGCCATTGGAGTTACTATTTAAAGCGTATGCAGAGGCCA
>Ga0302315_10000583_pt1 | contig 40243 bp, 37 predicted proteins | sample III_Palsa_N3_1_FD_200532 | JGI IMG/M metagenome (GOLD analysis project Ga0302315, IMG submission 200532) | Peat permafrost microbial communities from Stordalen Mire near Abisko, Sweden - III_Palsa_N3_1 | ecosystem: Environmental > Terrestrial > Soil > Palsa > Peat permafrost | place: Sweden...
ACACGAACGTGATGTCACCGCACCAAACGCGGTTGGGCGCCTCAACGTCGAACTGGCGGTTGAGGCGATTGGGAACGTCGACACGCTCTACGGTGGCTTGTTTATACGCATGATTCCCAGGCTGCTTATCGACGCAAATCTCGCCGGCCAAACCACAGAAGCCCACGAGCTCCGAAGCGAACGGGAAGAACTCCGTCAACGCCTCGACGCCGCGAACGTCGCCCTGCGAGAGCTGGGCGCCGAGTGCGCCACAGCTGTGGCTGTTCGAGATGCGACGCTCGAAGCGGTTGAGCAAACTAAGGCGTTTCTTGCCACGGCCCAAGCCCAGATGCGCACCGTTTTTACCGAAGCGGCGAGCCGCGTCTTTGATGAGAAGTCTGCAATTCTCGACCAGCGCATCAAGGCAAGTGCGGACGCATCGAAGGAGGGGCTCGAAACGACCCTCAAGCCATTTGCAGAGAAGGTCGCCACTTTCCAAGCAAAGGTGGAACTACTCGGGTCGGAGCAGGCTAGGGAGCATGCCACCCTCGTCGGGACCATCGGCGAGTTAAAAGGCCTGAACCAGAACATGGCGACTGCGACCGAGGCCCTGACCCGTGCACTCAAAGGCAACGCGAAAACTCGGGGTGACTGGGGTGAACTCATTCTCGATACGGTGCTTAAAGCGTCGGGGCTAGTAGAGGGCAGTAACTACATCTCGCAGGGTCACGCTGTGGACGAGGACAGTGGACAGCGTGCGCGACCAGACGTGGTAGTGACATTGCCAGACAAGCGGAAGATAGTGGTCGACTCCAAGGTCAATCTCATTGCCTGGAGCGATGCGCAAAATGCCGATTCGTTTGAAGACCAACAGGAAGCCTTAGTTCGCCATACGGCCGCACTTCGAGCCCATGTGCGTGATCTCGCAGACAAGAACTATCCTCGCGTTATGGGGCCCGATACTCTCGACCTGACTGTCCTTTTTGTACCTATCGAGGGAGCGTTGTCGTCGGCGTTGTCAATCAGTCCAGACTTGCAGACCGAGGCGTTCAACAAGCGCGTGGTGTTTGCATCCCCGAATACTCTGATGGCGATGCTCCGCGTAGTCGAGCGGCTGTGGACGCGCGACAAGCTACAGCAGCAAATTAGCACCATCGGTGAAGAGGCAGCGAAGTTGCTGGACTCGCTTAGCGGGTTTATCGAGGACTTCGAGTCTATCGATGAACGTCTGAAGAAGGCAGGAGACGCTTACGACAAGGCAAAGAATCGACTCAGTGATTCCCCCCAGTCGGTGGTTGCACGCGCCCGCCGCTTGGTCGGAGCGGGAGCTAAAGGGAAAAAGGCGCTTCACGAATCACTGAAGCCGCTCCCTGGAGAGGATGAGACGCCGCTTTCACTTGAGAGCGACACTAACGCGTTACTAGCCGCAGATCCCTAGGACGAGTGGCTATAGAGCAATCCACGGTACGCGTCCGAGGGTGTCGCCCTGATTTCTACTTGTCAAATGGCAGCGGTTGATCACACCGGAGATGATCTCATTTAAATAATCGCGCTGCTGGATTGTCTTCCGCAGCACCGGATTGAAAGTACCCGATGACGCTGGCCACCGAACGGTGCTCCGTCATCGCCATGACGGCCGCCAGTGGCACGCCTTGCTTACCCGCCTCCGTTACAAAGCCCGACCTTAGGCTATGCGCCCCGAAGTCGCCCTCTAGTCCCGCAAGTACTGCCCGTCGCTTGACGATCGCCGCCACGGAACCGGGCAACAGGCCCGGGCCGACGCGATCCTTCCAGATCCGCCGAAAGATCGCTCCCTCGCGAATTCCCGCTGCCTCCAACCATGCCGAAAGCGCCAGGGCGCTGCGCCCGAGAATCGGCTTGTCTGGCGTCGAATCCACCGTCCCCCCCGCCTGCTGCGTTTTTGAATACTCCAATCGATAAATGTAGCCCTCGTCCCCCGTCTTGCGCAGGTCCCGCATGTCGGCGGCGGCAATCTCGCTGCGCCGGCGGCCGCCACTGGCGAAGCCGAAGCAGAGCAGGGCGCGATCGCGCCGGCCTTCCAGGGTGTCATCGCAGGTGGCCAGCATGGCTTCGAGCTCGGGGCGCGTGATCGCGGTTTTCTTGGTGGGGCGCTCGCCGCGTTTGACCGACGCACGCCGTGCGCGACTCAGCAAGGTGCGGACGCTGGCGGACTCGCACGGATTGGCGAGCCGTTTGAGCTTGTGCGCCGTCGACAGCACGGCCACGCGCTGGGTCACGGTCGAGAGCTTAAGCGGCCCGAGTTTCGCCTTGAGACCGGCCGTGACCAGCACTTGGTCTATCGCCGCTGGCAGTTCGCTGACCAAGCCGGTTTTGTTCTTGCGCTGGATGTGGTCGACCAGAAACTGGATCACCACGGCCTCGCTCACCGGCAGCGTGAGCTCCAGGGCAAATCGAGCTTGATGCCATCCGGCCCAGTAGCGCAGGGCGGCGGCATAGCTGCGCGTGGTGTTGGCCGCCGCCGCCTCGGCGAGGAGTTCGCGCACGGCGTCGGCCGCTTGCTGGGCCAACTTTTCCGGCAACACCAAGCCATTCGCGGGAGCGGCGAGGGCGGGGAAAGTGTTTTTGTACTTCATACTATGTAATGTATATTATGATATAGGATGTGTACTAGTGATAATCATCACTTATCGCTAGTACGTCAAGGCCGGGGCAGGGCGCCGATCGAGGAGACATCTGAAATGCCCAAAGGCATCACGCAAGAGCAGGTCAGTGCAGCGGCCGACGCGCTCGTCGCCGCCAGCGAGCGGCCGACCGTCGAGAAAGTTCGTGCACAACTTGGCACGGGATCGCCAAATACGGTGACACGCATGTTGGAAGCGTGGCGAGGGGCGCTCGCCATAAGGATGGGCCAGATGCTCGTGTTGCCCGAGGTGCCGGGGGAGGCGGGGCAGGCGTTTGCCGAGGTATGGAGGCTTGCGGTAACCCATGCGGCGGCCATTGCTCAAGCCTCACTCGCCCAAGAGCAGAATGCCCTGCTGGCGGCGCAAACGTCCCTCACGCAAGAACGCAAAAACGCGACTGACGGACGTCCAACGTCTCGTGGAGCAACAGGCTGGCCAACTGGCTGAACTTGTGCAACAACGCGATGGGTTCCGGCAACGGGCGGAGCAGCTTGACGAGGCCTTCGACACGCACAAAAGCGTCGTGACGGCCGAACGAGAGGCACAAGCGGCGCACGTTCGTGCCGTCGAAGATCGCGCGCACGCGGAAATCGATCGGGCCCGAGAAGAAACCAAAACCCTCCAAGCGACGCTGCGGCAGAAGGAACGAGAAACATCGGCTGTTGCCTCACGGCTGGAAACGGCGGACGCCTCCGCCCGTGCAGCCGAGCGCTTGGCCACCGAGCACCGGGCCCGCGCTAAAACTCTGGAACAGCAACTGGCCCGGATGGATGGTCTTCCCGCTGCACTGCTAGCGGCGCAGAACGCCCTGGAAGCGGCTACCCAGCGTGAGGCAGCCTTACGCGCCAAATTGGATGGCGTTACTGCGGACGCGAAGATCAAGCCTGCAGCCAGGAAAAGAAAACCGCGCGGTGTATCGAAGGCGAACTAGCTAGGTTGGTCGCCAGATTCGCTGCAAAAAAGATGACATGGTTACTTGGATGACATAGTTAAGCGGTTGGACGAACGCCGACGTACAGGCAGAGTTCGGACTCGATTGTTCTTCCTAGAAGGGTTTTCGACGTCTTCTGATGCCGTTTGATCGTCCAGCGAGGTCAATTCCGTCAAACGGTGACACGGTAAAGCGGCATGACATGGTTAGTTGGTTGGATGACACGGTTAACTGGGTTACGACAAGCACGAAGGCTGATCCAAAGCACTTCAGCTTCCATACTTAATATCGCATTCTTGGTCCTTACGGACATGTGTTGCATCTTCAAGCCCGCTTAAACACTGGGATGAATCCAAAAACTGCAGAATGTCCCGTTGCGTTCTGCACGAAGCACCCTTTGTTGCGCCGTGGTCGGTCGGGCAACGCAACACTTTTATGAACAAATCATGGGGCCGCTCCTCAGGCTCTTTGCCCGGGTGTTGCGTGACCGGCTCGAAATTGATCAGCCAACCCGACCCGTTCCGGAAGCGTTGTCGTCCATGTGACTAGAAACTTACTGTAGATCCGCATCCGAGCTGCGTGAGCTCGAATGCAACAGGCGCCCCTATTTACGCCGGCCGCGGGGTTGAAAAAGTGGCGACGCCGTGAGGGCAGGTATGGGACTATCTCAACAGAGACTTGATTTCGACTTAGAAGCATACGCGTGTACGCTGTATCACGTTAGGAGATGTCGGCAATGGAAATGGTTCCAGTTTCATCCTCAGCAATTTCTGCAGTTGGTTATGACTCGTCGGCGATGCGTATGAAAATTAGGTTCATAGAGGGCCACACGTACGACTTTTGCAGGGTTCCCGAAAGTGTGTTCAAGGGCTTGCTATATGCCGCCTCAAAGGGTCGCTATTACAACGACCAGATCCGTGATCGGTACCAATGCTAGTTGTCGCGTGTGCCCTAGGCTTGTGTCCTAGCCACTCGTCTAAGCGGACGCGCCGAAATCGTCCTGCAGCTTCACTCCTGCATTAGCCATCACAACATGTCGAAATCGAACCCACCGTTCTTCTTTCAAGCAACGCAGAGTGTTGACAACAGACTTGGCGATTCATTTGGGTTTGTGTGGGCGAGTTATGCAGGACTTCGAGAACTCTGGTGGCAAGTTCGGGGCTTTCGATCTCAGTTTCCTAGCCTTCATATCGACGAAATCAAGAGCAAATTCTTGTCTGGCCTATCGTTGCCAGGCGGTATTGACTTAGCGAAGGTATGCCTGGGGACTGAATGGGCTGAGCACGAAGAAGAGTTTGGTAAGTGGATCCTCTTCGAAGCATGCACTCTGTACGAAAGTTGGGCTGAGAAAGTCTGCAGCGACTTGTTTCCAGCAAATGTCGCAGAGCGCCATGCAAAAAGTCTTCAGTTCCCGTCAAGGGTAACCAAATCAGGCAATCCAACGGGGTACACGGTAGCGATTGATGCGGCAAACGCATCAGCATCAACGCTAATGATTGCTGAGTTCTTTCCAACTCTTAAAACGTCAAAGTTAAATCGCTGGTCAACAGTGCAAGACCACCTAATTGCGTATCGGTTCTTCAAGGAGTGCCGCAACTCCTTCATTCACTCCGACGGAATTGCGTCCCAGCACCTGATCGATGCACAGGCGTTGCTTTCGTCAGCACAAGCGCAGGTTCCCCAGCCCTTTCGCCACAAATTCGCACTGCCGACATTGATCATCGGCACTCCAATCGTGCTTGAGCTTAAGGACTGTATCCTGTTCGCCACCGTTGTCCGACTTCTGATTTGTACGTTCGACGCCGCCTTGTGTGTGTCTCGAGCGAGCGAAGCCGTTCTTGAGAAGAGGCTTCGTTCCTTCAAGACAAAAAACGGTTCATTGCTAAATTTGCCGAGCGACCCGATAAAGCGTGGCCAAAGAGTCAAACGACTCCTGGCGGCGGCGAGGATCCCGGAACCGGTCAACCTGGTGAACGTCGTTACTTGGATGGAAGACAGAGGCGTAATTCGTTGACGGCCAAGTCAGCTGTTTACTAACCCAGGGGAGTGACGCATGGACGCAATGGCCTTCTTTCAATTTGATTTCAGTGGCACGTTGTTCCCGATGAAAACCAATTTGCTCCTGATGACCCATCATCAGGAAGCATTGGCTGCGTGTGTGGCCCGTGTATTGTCGACCGACCCGGCCCACAACGCCGATAATTTCTTCCCGCAGCTGCGGGTGCATGCGGCCAAACCGAGAAGCCATCTTCGCCGCACGGTCGTGCTTGACCCCGTCGCCACCTTCTTTATCTATGACCTCATCGCCAGGAATAGCGCTGCCTTTGACGTCGCACCTCCCGATGGGCGCGCGTTCTTCGGCTACCGCTTTGAGGCGGGCACGGCGATCCCCGTCCACCGCGCGTACAAGGATTTCTCTGTGGCCATCGAGGAGAACAAAGCGCAGTATGACCACCACGTCAGCTTCGATATCGCTTCGTATTTCAACAGTATCTATCACCACGATGCCAAGAACTGGTTCGCAGCACTGCCTGGCGTGATTGGCGTAGATTCGAACGCGTTTGGTCGATTCTTCCGCGAGATCAACGCCGGCAAGTCGATCGATTTCCTACCGCAGGGCATCTACCCGACCAAGATGATCGGCAGCGGATTTCTCACCTTTGTTGAGGCCAGTGGGCAATTGAAATGCGCACAAACGCTCCGATTCATGGACGACATCTATTTGTTTGATGATGACGAGGCCGTGCTACTGGCCGACTTTCATCGAATCCAGGAGCTCCTGGGCTTACACGCGTTGAACATCAACCCGAGCAAGACCGTAAGGGACGGTCAGCACGAATCAGTTCGCGAAGCGGTGTCGGCCATCAGTACGGAACTCTCGGAGCTTTTGGGTGGGAACACATCGCGTTTTGCGGCGCTTCCCTCGGGCATTGACCCGGATGATTTTGAGGACGGCTTTTTCGACGAAGACGACGAGGAGAGCGATATTGGCGACGAAGCGAGAGACCGCTTGCTTGAGCTCCTAGCGGACCCGCAAACCGACGAAGCTGAGGCAGAGCTGATCCTAGGCGTGCTTCGCGATCACGTCGATACTCTGGCACCGCAGGTGGCCTATATTTTCGCCCGGTTTCCCAATGTCGCCAAACAGATTCACAATCTAGTTGGCGAGGCAAAACCGCATGACAGGGCAATTATCTGCGATGCGCTAAGAAAGCTTGTGCTTAGCGACACCTATCTGATCGAGTATCAGCTCTTCTGGATTGCCGTGATCGCCGAGGATCATCTAGAGAAGGTAGCGGGGTACGGTTCCCTGCTGCTGGCCGTTTATGAGCGCTCCACGAATCATAAGATCGCGCTGGCAAAAATCCTTGAAATTCCTACACAGGCATTTGGATTCAAACAGATTCGCGACGAAATATTGAAGTCAGGATCATCCGACTGGCCCTCCTGGGCAGCGGCCATGGGCACGCGAACGCTTGGGAAGGCGGAGCGAAATCAGACGCTCAAATATTTCGCGCGAGCCTCGCCACTTAATCATCTCATTGCCGAGTGCGTGATTAATCTTCCGTAGCACATCGTGCTGGGCATAGTTTGGCTTGCGGGGCGCAGCCTTTCAGAAAGTGACGTGGTTGCTGTTGTCGGTAAGAATCACTTTGGGTAGGCCCCCATCTGAATCACACTTTGCTAATGCTCCGATCAGCGCAGTTAAGATACCTCAGGTAAGTAAAACCGCTTCGCGGACATTTCGAGTGACGTATGGATTTCAGTGCGATTAAAGCCGTGGCTTTCGACGCGTTTGGCACCTTGGTAGAAATCGGTGACAAGCGCCGACCGTTCGCCAGGCTCGCGAAGGAGGCCTTGGTCGATACGACGCGCTCGCCAATGACTGAACGCATGGATTTAGTGGCGATGAGTCAAGTCTGTGGGCTCGACCTTGCACCAGACATCTTCGTCACGTTAGAGGACGATCTAAAGTTGGAGCTCGCATCGACACATGTGTACCCCGAGGCAAAAGACGTGTTGCTGAGTCTTCGAAAGCGCGGCATTCGTACCGCGGTTGCATCCAATCTCGCTGAGCCCTACGCGGTGCCCATTCGGGAACAGCTAGGTTCTCTGCTCGACGTAGCCTGTTATTCCTTCGAGGTGGGTACTGTTAAGCCCGATCGCGCTTTCTATGTGGCGCTGAGCGATCTGCTCCAACTGGATCCGGAGCAGATATTGATGGTCGGCGACACCATGCGTTGTGACTACCTCGGTGCAACATCTGCAGGGCTCAAGGCGCTGCATTTGGATCGCCGTGGCAACGCACCCACAGAGTTCTCATTGGTCACCATTGAGGATCTAAGAGGTGTCCTATCCGCGATAGAAAAGTAAGCGAGGACTCTGCTAGCGTCAACAAGCTTGCCAAGAGCAGTACGGTTTCCGCAGCACGGCAATGCACCAACGCGGTTGGATAGTGGAGCGCGTAAGTCTCACCCTACGAGATATCGTAGATGCAGCCCAAAACATCCCTCTCATTAGCATGATGTGCTGCAGACATCGGAGGTAGATCCAGAACCTCCGATGTTTGCACGCGGATATTCCAAATCTTCGAGATTACGAACGACGCCTAAGCTGCGATCTCGATCTGATCTTGCAGCCCTTCAAATGCCATCACCATTGCGAGCGTGTCCAATTCACAGTAGCGAAGCAACTGTTTTTGAAGTTCAGCACGATCATCGGGTGGCAACAATTCACTTTGCAACAGACTGTAGGCAACCATAGCGTATCCACCATCCGCAATTGCAGGCCTGTTTTCATCCGCATCTTCCAATGCGTCCAGTGCTGGGTCGTTGAATCTGCCCGACAATAGTGAGTAAGGATCGAGTACCCGGCCTTCGGTATCGAATTTTACCCAGGTCTGATCACGAAAATTCAAACTATGTATACCTCCCTTTGCACCATAAGTTGGCTGTCGATAGCGCTCTTGCAACCGCCTGGAATGGGTGAGCAATGCAGGGAGTACCTTCTTGATGGAGCTGCTACCTTTCGTGCCGGGCAGAAAGAGCGAAGGGTGTGTAACGTGTTGCCCAAGATCGATCAGCCGTCCGGTTGATCCATCAGCACCCACTAAACTATCGATAAAGGTGATCAGCTGATCACGATCGACAGGAGCATCGGTTGACGCCAGTAACTGGGCGCGAACGGCTTTTAGCACTGTTCGCTCATGGGTCCACCAGTGGATCACAGAGCCATCGTCATCCCCAAGAACACGCGAAAGCGCTCGTACCGTGATGAAGTTGGGAAAGACTCCCGGACGGCTGTCCAGGTGCTGTGAAACGTGAGCGATCCGTCCAGCTTGCTCAATCCAGTGATGGGAGAACTGAAAAAGTATTTGCTCATATGGCCGGCGCCCCATATGAAACGGTAATGCTGGCGTCGCTGTCTCGAAGTCGATGAAATGCAACGGGTAGGTCAGGGCGGCAAACGTCGTCATGAGGGTGTCCGTGATGGCGACCGGGTGATCTACAACACCTCTGGATTCTTCACACTGCAACCACTGGCGATGAGATTGTGAAATCTTGCCTAACTCGGGCTTGAATTTGATGTCGTCTGTATCGAGATCTTGCAACAAGATCTTCCCCGACTCGATCACCCCTTGTGCACCACGGAAGTTGTTCAGATCGAACACGGTGCCATGAACAAATGCTTCCGTTGGCAGATGAAATTGCGTTGACCAGCAGGTCATACGTCCATCCTGCAGACCTTCCCGGACCTCGTATGGCGCCGCTCGAAATTGGCACGATTTGCACTGCGGACCCACCCGGGGAGCAAAGGCAGGTCCATCGATGTTCGCCTCAAGTGCTGCGATCCCCTCGTCGAACGCCCATGCATACCCCCCAGCTTCGAGCGGCTGCTTGACCAAAAGATCGAGGTAGACGTCAACCGGCAACGCGCAAAGAATCTGGCGCGCAAGCTCGCCATCGCGCAGAGAAGCGTCTACCTCAATTCTTACATTTCGATGCCCTGACGGTTGAATGCGCAGACGTTGTGCCAGTTGCGACTCCGGGCACGCGACTGCCTGATCCGGCATGACCAGGTGCCTCTGGAAACGCCTTGCGCAGCACATGCCGCTGGAACGCTACATCGTAGAGATAGGGTTTGAATTCACTGGATATGCCGCCTCTCTTTCCAACAATCTGCGCTTCACCTTCACGAGAGTCGAATCCCTTAGCTTTGACCTCGTAGAGCTCGATTGTGGCGCCGCGCTTACATAATAAGTCGACTCGCACGAACAGTCGGCCAACCCGAACGGCGGCCTCAAAGAGCACCACGTCATCTTGCACGAGTAGAGCATTAGTCTGGTCCACCTGCGCGTCGTGGCTGGCGGCATCAATCTCGATCCCATCGGGAAACATGCACTTCGCGAGTGCGCCGACTTGATGGCCGCCGTTGGCCAACGCCTTTAAGAACTCGTTGTCTGTATTCGCATTGGCAAACCTCGGATCATCCAAATACCCCAACTTAGTCGGACAGGTGATGGCCGTCGTGAATCGGCTTTTTGTCAGGTAACGCATAAGGGTCACCGCCGGATAATGATGATGAGATTCTGTTCGCCGTGACTTGTGCTATGGACTCGCAGGGCGAAGGTCGATGAGGTGACCCTCTGGACTGATGCAGTAGCTACCCATCTCGGCATCAGGGCGGAAGAGCACCGACGCGGGCATGATGATGTCGATGCCCTAGTGTGCTCGCTCGAAACTCACATCACACGTTGCAAGAACTTGTGATCAAGCTTGGTCTCGAATCTTGCTGGGCTTACGATGCTCTGTAGTGTCATGCGGTAGCCGGAGTGCCACTCTCCATCCAACGGAATCTCGAGGTAGCGCCATCCGGAGGCATCCTCCTTCACACCAGTGAACTGATCGTCGTAGCAGGGGTGCAGCAGGCGGATTTCCTGCTCGTGGCTGAGGTGGCGATTCAGATAGAAAGCGGCCAACCGAGACATTCCGCGGAAAACGAACTTTCGTTGTCCAAACTGGTTGACTCGAACCTGTAGTGCGTTGATGAGATCAATTCCTCGATTGATACCGCGAGAATAAATGATCTTGCGAAAGTCGGGAGCTCGCGCTTCGATCTTGAAGGTTAGCCTCACGCCATCCGGACCCGCAGCGAACTCATGCCACATCTCCGCTTCATCGCGCTCGTCTAGGTCAGGCTCTGTAAATGATGCGTAGAACATGCGCCGCATAGATTGGAGGTAGGGCGGTTCATCGGCTGACGTTTGTTGTAGCCAACCGTCGAGCCTATGGTCTCTCGCAAAGGCAATCAGCTCTCCTTCTTTGACTCGCCGATCGAGGCAGTGGAGGCGAAAAATGCATTTCGAGAGAATTTCTTCGGCGGCCCGGCGGCTCGTGAAGTGGGCAACAACTTTGGTTGCTATTGATGGCCAGGTGGCATTAACAATGGAATGCGATATGCGCGGGTGGGCCTTAAATGCGTCAGTTACAGTCTTGTCCGTATAAATGAAATCATGGGGGCCGAAGCCATCGTTTACGCCATGGCATTTGAAGATCGAATCGATGTCCCTGCCTAGTTGGCCATGCTCCATCTGATTTTGTACCGACATCTGCATTCAATCCTTCTCATTGTTCCGAGCCCTGATATTCCGCAGTGGCATGGATTGATGGCGGTTAGCGAACGTTAGTCTTAGGGAGAAAGCCCAAAATATCGCACCGGTTTTGGAGCACGATCTGTTGCTCACCGGGTGTTCTCCATGGATCAGCCTCGCGGTCGAGCCCCAATTGCTTCAAGACGTAAAACACCACGGCCTGGCGGCATTCGAGGACGCGCGTGCCGTCAACCATGCCGTAATCGCGCTCAACCACGCTGCGATGCGCTGGCGGAAGATCCGGATGCGGTGCGAGCACCAAGGCGACCAGTTGGTGCCAGGCCGAGTCATAGGGTTGCCGGTCCTGGTCCGTCGTGGACCCGCTAATGGCGGTGACGCGCGCGAGCACAAAGTCACGGTAATCATCGTTTGTGTGGCAGTAAGCACGAAAGTGCCACCGGAATCCGTCGCTTACCATGGCATGAGGTGACACCGACCGCATCTTGGGCCCCGTTTGCGAAAGGGACTGGTATGAAATGATCAACGCCTCGTGGCGCCGGATCGCATTTGAGACCGCAAGCACCGTATCGGAATCGGCTCGGCGCCAAGGGCGGGGCACGTAAGCGACCGCAGGATGGTCGCCGAGAAAACTTCCGTAGGGGACTTCGGGGGTCTGGGCCGCCCGAGCAAGGTCGCCAAGGTAGCGCTCGACATCGCTTGCCGGAAACGCCGCCTGGAACGTGGGTGAAGCCCGGTAGGCCCGCGTACGCGGGTCGTAATCGAGGTTGCCCGGTGCACGCTTTGCGTACTCGGCAAGATCCAACGATGCCTGGGGAACTGAGATGCCGAAAAACGTCGTCAGGTCGCTCCGGTTGAGCTGTGTGTCCCAAGCCAATCGGTAATCAATGAATTCAAGGCGCCGTTCCTGGCCCCAGCGTGCACCGGAACGGGAAGGCATCGGTTCAGGCATCTGATTTTTATCGCATTCTTCCATTTCGGCTCCCTAGGCCATCTAAAAACTAGACGCTATAAAAACTATACCGTATAATAACACGACGTACGCAAATCCACGCTTACCGACCTCGCTGCGTCCCTTATACACAGCGCCATTCAATCAACCGGCAACAGAGCGAGCAAACCATGCCACTGAGCGACTCGGAACTTCATTGGTACGACAGCAATGTGCTGCGCCTGCCCGCCGACAAGCGGGCGGCCTACCACCAACAGGTGGATCGGCTTGTTGCCGAGCTCGGAAAGGCGCTCAAACAGCAGCACAAGATCACCATCACGCGGGTCGTCAAGGCGGGATCATTTGCCAAGTACACAATTCTTCGGCCGACATCAGAAGATCCCGTGGACGTGGACGTCGTGTTTTACATCGGTGGAAGTGCCCTCGAGGGCGAGACGCTCGAAGGCCTGAACCAGCTGATCTACGACGCCCTCATCGCCATCTACCCCAACAAAGCTGTGGAGGACTTCGAGATCCAGCGCAAGGCCGCGACGGTGACGTTCGTTGGCTCGGGCCTGAGCGTTGACATTGTTCCTGTGCTCGAAGACGCATCGCGACCGGGCTACGGCTGGCAGTTCGACAGCCTAGACGGGACGAAAATCCAGACCTGTGCACCGTGTCAAATCAAATTCATCCGGGACCGCAAAGAGCAGGACGGCGACTTCCGGACCCTGGTTCGCCTTGCCAAAAAATGGCGGAACCGGATTGAACTCAAGCCGCTCAAGTCGTTCACCATTGAGCTCATCATGGCCCATGTGATCGAGGTCAACGGCAACGCGGGATCCATCGAAAAGCGATTCCGCGATTTTCTCCTCTACATCGCCCAGTCCGGCCTCCAGGAGGTCATCAGGTTTCCGGGAAACGGTATTGGTGTACCCATATTCAAAGACCCGGTGGTCGTGGTTGATCCGTTTTGCGACACCAACAATGTGGCAAGTCGGATCTCCGATGCCGAACGCCTCGAGATTGTCACCGCCGCCACTGTCGCATGGGAGACCGCTAACTTCGCATCGGCGGAAGACGACCCGGACATTTGGAAGGAACTCTTCGGTCCGCGTTTCAAGGTTGTAGAAGAAGCATGAGCGCGACCTTCACTCAAAGCGAGACATACACTGTCACCGATATTGAGGCTGTGATGCGCCGCGTGGCGGCGGATATTGCCATGCTCGCTTCGAGCACCGGTGCGGTAAGCGAAGCGCAGGCGCTCAACTGGGCCCACGATGTGGGGCTGCTGGCCAAAAAAGGCTATCTGTCGGCGGTGGACCTGACCTTGATGAAGGGCGAGATCGAAATCAAGGCGACGCGGTTTTCCGTCGATTCAACCTCCGGCGAACTGACCAACAACCGCCCGGGCGGCTTGATGTGGCCGCGCATGCCGGACGCGACGCTGCGCATCGTGCTGCTTTATACCGCAGCTTACGACGCCGCCGCCAGGCAGTTGCTCACCGGACAAATGAAGAGCAGCTGGGTCCCCAACACTGACGACACCAGCCACGCGGGGCTTACCGGCTTGCCGGGGCGTGAGTACGCTAGCGGCGGCTACGGCGTCCAGCGCAAGGACTTTGCATAGTGAATAAGCCGACTGTTTTCGACGCCGAAATCCCGTTGCCAGATGCACGCCTGTCCGCGACAGAAAAGGGGCTCTTGGGGTTTGACGCTCGTTACCGCGCCGTCCACGACCAGCTGGCTTTACTGCTCCACGCCGGCAACCTACCGGCATGGAGCAAAACGCACCACGGCCGTGAACTCGCCTTGTGTGGTCTGGTCGCCGAGCAATACCCACTCGTAATTTTCCATGGCGACGTCGGCACCGGCAAAACGGCGACCGCCGAATGCATCGCCAACCGTCTGGCCCGCGAATCAAAGACCGACGAACCAGTGTTGTTTCGTCTTAGCAGCCGAGTGCGGGGCAGTGGCAAAGTCGGCGAGATGGGCAATTTGCTCGCTCAAGCCTTCCAAGAACTAGCGGCGGCCGCTGGAAAGTCGAGGCGGGCAATGCTCGTCATCGATGAAGGCGACTCCATTGGCGCGTCGCGGACGCAGGCGCAGAGCCACCATGAAGACAAGGTCGCGGTCAACACCTTGATCCAGGGCATCGACGATCTGCGAAGGTTTGGTGGCCGCGTGGTGGTCTTTCTCTGCACCAACCGCCTGTCGGTCCTTGACGCCGCCGTGCGCCGACGCGCATCAGTGGTCCAGGAGTTCACGCGACCCGACGATGAGGCGCGCCGGGCTTTGCTGACGATGGATCTGGATGGACTGAATCTCACAGCGAAGGACCTCGTCGAACTTGTCGCCCTGACCGGCCCTACAGGCACTGCGCCGGGCTGGACGTATTCAGACATCCGCACGCGGCTCTATCCTGCGGCGCTGTCTCGCGCCTACCCCGACAAACCTTTGACCTTCGCACACATCCGGGCGGCGCTAGCCGGGTTGCGGCCATCACCCGTGCTTGAGGACGCAGGATGAGCCGCTCAAACTTATTTGGCCGACGCATCCACATAGCTGGCAGCGTCTCGATGGACGAAGGCGTCGCGTCCGAGGTGAATGTCCGGCGCGCCCGCGAGGTAATTTCTGCGCTGGTCGCAGAGCTCGTTGTCCTCGGTGCGAACTTTGTCATTCCGGTGGATGCCGAAAAGACCCGTGGTGACGGTCTACCCATCTGCTTTGACTGGCTGGTGTGGGAGGCGGTGTCGGCCCACATCGCCGCCCGGCCATCCGGGGTGCCAGGCCCTTTCATTGTCGCGGTCAAACACCACAAAAACGAAGAACAGATTCCGCCGGCCTATGCCGATCTTTGGAACGCGATGCGGCGTTCGGACCTCGTAGAAATCGAGAGCGCCGCACACTGGAACATGGCAAGCAAGCGCATGGAAGGGCAGGCGCGTCACGGGGATGTGCTGGTGACCCTCGGGGGGGGCGAAGGAGTGTTGTACCTCGCCAATCTCTACCACGATGCCGGCCGACCCGTGGTACCGCTCAACTTCCCGCTGGGTCCGAAAGACACTGGCTCACTTCGGCTTTTCTCGTATGGCACGTCGGCGGCCGGTGCCGCCCGCTTGTTCCAACCGGCGGGCAACGTCCCTGCACAGACGTTGCTTAATCGCATCGAAAGCCATTCGAAGAAATTGGTCGACGACGAAGTTCGCGACATTGTTGCACTCCTCAATGCGCTCGACCGGCCAAGAGCATTCGTTGTCCGCCTGCTCGACCCGTTGCATGCCGACTTCGAGGCGGTGGAGAACTATTTCTCGGATGTCGTCCGGCCCGTTCTCGAAGACTCGCTCGGCTATCGCATGACGGTAGTCGACGGGAACCAGGCGTTTGATCACGCCCGCATCGACCAGGACATCTTTGAAAAGCTGCATCGAAGCCAGCTGGTGGTCGCCGACATCACCGGGGCGCGGCCCAACTGTTTCATAGAACTCGGCTACGCGCTCGGGCGCGCATTGCCAACGGTACTGCTCGCCCGACAAGACACCCAGCATCCATTTGATGTGGCCACGTACGCAGGATTGCACTGGACTGCGACCGGCACGCCGGCTGACAAACAGCGCGCACTACAAAACCACTGGAGCGCTGTCAGACGCCGCCCGGCCATTGTCCCCACGGAGCCGTTGATTCCATGAGCAAGAACAACGAAGTGTTCATTTCGGTCGATGTGGAAACCGCTGGCCCCATCCCTGGTGAGTTCAGCCTGCTGTCCATTGGTGCGTGTTGCATTGACGACCCGGAGCAGACCTTTTTGTGCGACTTGAAGCCGACCTCAGAACGGGCCGACCCCGAAGCCCTTCGGGTGACCGGCATGTCGCTCGAGCAGCTTAAGCAAGACGGTGTCGAACCCATGGAAGCCATGGCGCGCTTCCAGGACTGGATAGCGTCGGTCTCCGGCGCGGACAGAACACCGGTGTTCGTCGGATTCAACGCCGCGTTCGATTGGTCGTTCATCAACTACTACTTCCACCGCTATCTCCGCACTAATCCCTTTGGCTTTGCCGCACTCGACATCAAGTCGCTATACATGGGAGCTTCCGGCAGCAGCTGGGCTGGCACGCGCTCAAGCCAGATGGCCGCCGTTCTGCGGCCGAAGACGTTGGGGGATCACAATGCCCTCCACGACGCACAGCACCAGGCGGAGCTCTTTCGCCTGGTCCGGGCCATAAGGACTTGACCAGTGCGATTCGGAAAGCGGTGGTTCGGGGCATCCGTTGACGTGCGGAGCGAATGCCGGGTCGGTGGCGGTGGGCTGATGGTCTGGCGCGGCGACGGGCCACAGGTGCCCTTTGGCACGTGGCGACGGCGCACCCGCTGGCTCGGTGGGCTGGCGATTGGACTGGCACTCACTTCTATCCTTGTCTTGCGAGGTTGGCCGCTCGGAGGAGCCGCCTACCTCGTCGCCGTCGTTACCGCAATGAGTTGGAACTTCGGGGGGCGGGCGGTCCAGCTCTGGCCCGTCGTTCGGCGTCGCTTGGCACGCCACCTGCTGCGGGTCGCCATGATCTCTCGGCGTCACGCCGCATCGGCGCCGGGGGTTGAATTTGTCGCCACCTTCGCCGTGGTCTTGGTAGTGGGGGGCGGCTTGTATGGGGCACTTGGTGGCGACCCAACAGCAGGCCATGTCTGGAGCCTAACCGCAAGCATGTTGATGGCCACGGGTGTCGCTGAGTGTGCCGTGCGGGGCACAAGGTTGACGCGGCATGCGTGGACACGCAATGCCGGCAAACTCGTCATCGCGGGTGTCTCGGCGGTGGCGCTGGTCATGGCCAATGCCGCTGCCCGCCATCTCGCCTTTTCAGTGACCCACGAAGACCCCAAATTCTTTCCGGGATTCGTCGGGGTGATGAGCGTGCTCTGCACGCCGCTTGCCTATGGCGCACTGTTGGCCGTGATCCTCATCCTCCTCTCGCTCGGTGAACTGGTCATCTATGGTGCGGCTGTGTTGTTGCTCAATCTCGCATGGATCCTGCGCCTCGTCAGCACCCGGCGAAAGGAGCGCTTACTCGGACTCGGGCCGAGGGTGCCCGGCTCAACGCGTGCGGTCCACAGCGGGCTAGCCTTTGCCTGGCGAGTGGGATCGGTGCTCGCGCTGGCTGTGGGCGTCCTGATGGCCGAGCACAGGTTGCTCGAGTGGCCGGGCGCCGCCTTGGACTACCCGGTAAAACTTGCCATGGTGTTTCTCGATTATCACCCCGGCAACACCTGTGACAGGGGTGATCCGAGACCAGGAGCATTTTTGGATGGTTCTCGTATATCTATCGCCCAATCGGGGCGAAACACGTTGACCTTCGCAACCTTGTCGTGTCCGGCACGTGCAGCACCGGCGAGTCCGGGCCTTCGGTAACGACGGACAAGCATAGCTTAAGACGCCAATCTGCAGATTATTGTAAAAGCGCGCTGGACAAGAGTTTGGCTGGGAGCTGAGGTCTTGATAGTCGTCAGTTACCGCACGGAAAGTACTCTCGCATGCCAGAACAAAAACGCACTCCGAAAACTATCAGCCCATCGCGGCAATTGCTTGAGGCCGTGGAACGCGACCTTGACGCCAACTATCACCGGGTGGCGATATCACACCCCAACAGAACCATCGCAACGTGGTATCTGCTGACGGTGCTAGAAGACTCTTTTCGAAGCCTCTTCGTGATGTCCGGTGAAAACGACGGCCCGATTGTCGAGTTCCAGCTGGATCGTCAAAAATACTCTGCTCGCTTTGCTCTGGACCGCATCCGACGGGAATGCACGGACACGTCGAACGCTGCAATTCCGTCTTGTGTCATTCCTAAGCTCTATATCAAGACCGCGGAACTGCTTCGGGCCGGCGTGGACTTCATGGGGGCAAACCAGTTGTGCTCCGCGGCGCATGCCGGCACTGTGAAGTTCACGCCGGGAGAGAACATTATCGACATCGTGTCTGATGAAGCTCATCACGATAAGCGATACTCGGCGCTGGAAGTGCTGGGGCACATGCCGCTGGACGTGATCGACCATTCCAACAAACTCTACGTGTGGACGCGCCGAGACGATCTGCGGCCTCGCATCGTCGATGCCATCGCGAGGTCCGTACAGATCGCTGGAAGCAAAGTGATCTATGAGTACGAGCCGCATTGGGCTATCGCGCTATCACAGGAAATGATGCAACAGCCAACCTTGGTACCTGAAGGTTGGCGTTTCCTTTGGGGCGGTCCCCATGAAACGATTCTCCTTGTCAACGCCCTTTGCGTGAGGTGTATGTATCACTGGATTGCGGTCCACTTCGGCGCCGGCTTCCACGGCCTGCGCGGCGGTGGCGAAGCGAGCTTGTTGTATGTAACGTCGTTGTCCAAGTTGGTGACCGACCTACAGGAAATGTGCTCCCTTGGTGAAGCGACAATTCGTCGTTTCGTTCAATATCTGACCTACGGGCACGCGATGAAGACTCCGGACCCCGCGTTGCAGCCCATCATTTCGTTAGGGGGCGGCCTGCTGGGCATACCCTGCGTGATGTTCCTTTCATCGAACTACGAAAGAAATCTGTTGGGGCTCCAAGCCCGGATCGATAGCAGTACGTTTGACAGCATGAGCAAACTGTTCGAGCCAGACATGGTTCGCGACCTGCTGACAGAGATTGAACCCCGGTGGCCATTCGCCAGAGGCAATGTCACCATCCGAGCCGACGATGCGTTCGAAGAGGTTGACCTGCTCATCGCTGACCCAGTCAGTCAGACAATCCTGGTTTGCGAACTGCGGTGGATGCTGCAGCCAGGCGATCCGCGTGAAGTTCAGAACCGCAAGAAAGTGTGCCATGAGAAAGTGACACAGGTCGCGCGAAAAGTGCAGTGGCTGGAGTCGCGGGTACCGGTGGTATTGAGTGTCCTGGGTGTCACGGCCGTGGATTCCGAGGCTTGGAAGGTCGATGGTGTCGTCGTCATCAAGACATTCGGTGGCACCCTAAGCAGAAATGCCAGATTCCCCATCATGACGGAGAGCATTTTCTTGCAGGGCATACAGCGAGCTACGTCTCTGAAGCACTTCATCGGCTGGAGCCAATCCCTGCAGTGGCTGCCGCAACAAGATGTGCATTTTCGAATCGCACCGCACGAGGTTGAGCTGCGAGCACTGGGTAAGAACCTGGTAGCCCTCGGTATCCAAAAGCTCTGCACTCCACGGGCCTACGCTGAGTTCGTCGACCAATCTCTCGGATTCTCTGTGCTGCATACGCCAAGTGGTTCTCCCACCTGATTTGCGTGCTTGTTTCATCCAAAGGTCCACGCGCAGAACTTGAATCTTCAAGAACTTCGGTTAGGAAGAACAGTAGAAGATGACGCTTTCGGTCCTTGGGTCCATGCTCAGTCCGACCCCGATGTATGGCCCCGAAAGGGCTTGGCCACACGGGTATCATGTGACGACAGATGATTGAGTGCTGCACGTTACTTTTCGCAACATCCAATGGGGATAAGGGATGATCGAGTCTATGCGTATCGCAGGTGTTGCGACCTATGGAGCAAACAAGGGGGAGTTGAACGGTCTGTCCACGGTCAACTATTTCTTTGGTAGCAATGGATCAGGCAAGACAACACTGTCGAACCTCATAGGCGACCCCACGCACAATGATTTTCGTACATGCACCATCAATTGGAAGAATCAGACCCCACTTCAAACTTTGGTCTACAACCGAGATTTTGTGCGCGGTGCGCTTCAGAACTGAATTAGTCTTTCTAGAAATCTGGCGTGATAACAGTGCCCGCACCCGGTGAAACGGGCGCGTATCGCAGCACGGCTCACATGAGCATCATCGGTTACGGTGCGTCTGCGTGGACTGCTAGTTTTTGGAGCAGAGAACCTAACTGACGTCGTTCCTTGGCGGTCAATGGCGAAATTAAACCTCGCTCCAAAGCCATGTCTGCACAAAAGGCCGCTTCCGCTCTTTTGCATCCGCTGGCGGTCAATTCCACAAGCATACTTCTGGCATCACTAGCCGACGGGATGCGTGCGATGAGGCCCTTACGCTCCAACCGAACGAGCCGGTCAGTCAATCCGCCAGAGGAAATCATTAACGCGCGATAGAGATCGGTCGGACTCAAGCGAAATGGGGCGCCCTCACGACGCAAGCTCGCCAGCACGTCGAATTCACCGCGGTCGAGATCGAACTCGCGGAGGACCTTTTCGATCGCCGGACCCGTCGCTAGAACGATCCGGCGCGCCCGCCCGAGGATCGCCATTCCTTCAGTGTCGACGGACGGCATTTCCCGAGCCCATTGCCGCCTCAGGTCGGCTACATGGTCCCTAACGTCTCTGTTCATATGTCATATGACTCCAACTGTCTTGACACAAAGATATATTTGAACTATTTTGACGTCAAAACATATGTGATATTGCTGCGTCCGCACAAGCTTTCCGCAGTGATGCATCGAAACCACTATTCGTCGACTGGGTCGTGGTGTTTTCCATCTTCGACAGCCTAAGAGGGAGAAATGACCAAATGTCTCATCTATTCAGCCCCGGCCGCATCGGGTCGCTTGAGGTTCGCAACCGCATCGTGATGTCGCCAATGCAGCAGTACCGCGGCGACAATGATGGCCACGCCACTGCTTATCATATCCATCACTACGCACGTCCGGCACGTGGCGGTGTCGGCCTCGTCATGGTGGAGTCGACAGCTGTGGCGATCGAAGGAAGACTCTTCTCCGACGATATTGGTATCTACGCGGATACCCATGTTTCGCCGCTCGAGTCAATTGTCAATGCGGTTCATTCGGAGGGGGCTGCAATTGGCATTCAACTCTGCCATGGGGGTCGAAAATCGAAGCCACCAAAGGGTACACCCATTCTGGCGCCTAGTGCGATCTCTTACGATGACGAACATGGCATCCCGTGGGCGATGGACGAAGGCCAGATCGCACATGCCGTTAAGCAGTTTTCCGATGCGGCATGCCGCGCCGTTGCCGCAGGCTTCGACGCGATCGAGATTCATGCGGCGCACGGATATTTGATCCATCAGTTCCTATCGCCGCTTAGCAATCAACGACTGGACGACTATGGCGGTACATTCGAAAATCGCGGACGCTTTTTGCGAGAGGTTTTCGCCGCTGTTCGCAAGGCCATTGGCGAAAGCTTTCCTCTGCTGGTTCGCGTTTCCGCCACAGATTATGATCCCGACGGCCTAACTCCTGGCCACGTCGCAGATTATCTTCGTTCTCTTCTTTCATTAGGACTTGATGCGGTGGACGTGTCGACCGGTGCGTTATTGCCTCTCGCACGGCCAAACATCGGTCCCGAATATCAAGTTCCCTTTGCTGCCGAAATCAAGAAAGCGCTATCTATTCCCGTCATTGCGGTTGGACTCATTCGCAATGCTGAAAGGGCTGAGGCAATCATTGAAATGGGACAGGCGGACTTCATCGCGATCGGCCGTCCACTTCTTGAGCGGCCGGACTGGGCCAACGATTGGCAGCAAAGTTTTAGGGTTGCTTAGTTCTACCATGTCACCCGGAACAGATGTGTATCGACATCAATAATATCTTTATATCAAGATAATAGTGGCCAGTGGACCTTTGGCCAAAGACGGAGTTTGGAGGAGTTCCAATGAACTATCCTTTGTGCGTGACCTGCGGCACGGAGTACGAGGTGAAGGAGGAGCTTCCCGCGACTTGTGCGATCTGCTCCGATGACAGGCAATACGTGGGATGGCAAGGCCAGCAATGGACGACCATGCGGGCCTTGGCCAAGCAACACAAAATCCGGTTCAAAAAGGAAAACGGTCTCCTGGCGCTGGGTCTCGACTCCGTGTTTGCGATCGACCAACGTGCTCTTCTGCTGCCGACAGACTTTGGCAACGTCCTCTGGGAATGCGTAAGTCTAGTCACGGATGAGGCTGTCGCGGAGCTCAGGAGATATGGAGGCGTGGCCTGCATCGCCATCTCTCACCCCCATTTCTATTCGTCGATGATTGAATGGAGTGAAGCGCTGGGAGGGGTACCGATCTTTCTCCATGAGGCAGATCGTCATTGGGTGATGCGCTCGTCCAGCCATATAGTTTTCTGGAGCGGCGAACGCCACAAATTCTCCAATGAGGTAACGCTGCTGAGGCTGGGCGGTCACTTCGAGGGAAGCAGTGGACTGCATTGGAAGGGCGGGCCGTTCCCCGACGGGGCGCTTTTCCCGGGTGACGCAATCCAGGTAACGATGGATCGCAAACACGCGTCGTTCATGTACAGCTATCCTAACGCCATTCCTATGAAGCGCAGCGATGTCGTGACGCTACGCGAGCGCGTATCGGACTTGGACTATGACACGGTTTTCGGCTTCACCTGGGACCGCGACATCGTCGGGGATGCCAAGTCAGCCGTTGAGCAATCGCTCGACCGCTACTTCGCTGCCGTCGACGGTTGACATGAAAGGTCAAACGATTGCCGAAAAGATACTTTCCCGTACACCCGGGAAGCGCTGTTGCGTAGGTGACTTTGCCTTTTGTGGCGTTGACAGCGCGCTAGACACGGACGGTTTAACGCAATTGGCAATCCACTACTTCGACGCGACCGGCACGTTAGTTGTGTCACAGCCTGACTGGCGGATCTTCGCACTCGACGACGACGTGCCAGAGCCTTTGCCCAAAGCCGCAGCGTTGCATGCTCGGATACGCGAATTCGCGTCTCGTCATGGCATCTTGCTCTGCGGAGTTGCGCTGGGCATCGGTCACCAGATCATGGTGGAGCACGGCCATGTGCTGCCGGGCACGCTTAGTTTTGTTGCCGATAGCCACGCAGTCACGTCTGGCGCGCTCTACAGCTTTGCTTCACTACCGCGTCGAGGGGCTGTATGAAATTCCTTGCAATCTCTGGCAGCCTCCGCGCGGCCTCACTCAATTCCATGCTTCTCCGCGCTGTAGCTCGTTTGGCGCCAGCTGAAATCACCGTTGTACTTTGCAACGGCCTTGGCGATCTTCCAATGTTCAATCCGGATATCGAGGCTAGTGATCCTGCACCCGTCGCGAGTCTGCGTACACAAATAATGTCCGCAGATGCATTGCTTATTGCCAGTCCAGAGTACGCACATGGCATTACTGGGGTCTTAAAGAATGCGCTTGACTGGATGGTTGGTGGTGAAGCCTTCATCCACAAGCCAGTCGCATTGCTGAATGCGTCGCCAAGAGCCGTGCATGCTCAGGCCTCCTTGAAGGAAACTGTTTCCGTTATGTCCGCGCGTGTGGTCGAAAAAGCGTCTATCACTTTACCAATTCTAGGTTCCACTCTCAGCGAAGACGATATCGTTCTTCATCCAGAGATTTCTACATCAGTGCGCGCGGCACTCGGCGCTTTGCACGCAGTTGTTATTTCCGCTCGCATTGAGGCGGCGCGATCTAATTAGGGGCCTGAAAAAATGACATCCAATCAACGAAAATGTATCAATGGAACGTCGTATAGCGGTTCTTCGAGATCTCGCATGAGAATCGGCTAAGCGAACAAGGCGGTGTGATGTTCGCGAGCGACAAATGCGGGCAGAAATGATCGTAGTCGGCTCCACAAGTCGATCTTTTCCTTGGCATCTTTGAACGATGTCAAGAGGTCTTGATTCGCGAAGCATTCCTGCAAATATGAAATTGGCGATCGATGATGCTTTCACTCTATCACTCACCTGGCTCACGCTCCTCTCGTTTCATTTGGTTGCTGGAGGAGCTTGGCGCGGAATATCAACTTATCTATTGCAGCATTCCTCGTCGTAACGGCAATGGAGCATCCGACCCTTCCAATCCGCATCCGGACAAACGCGTTCCAGCTTTAGTGCACGATGGCGCCTTGATAACTGAGTCAGCGGCTATAGCGCTTTACCTTACGGACCTTCGTCCGGAGCGAGGGCTTGGCCCATCTCAAGCTCAGCCAAATAGAGGTTTATACCTTTCATGGCTTGCCTACTACGCTGGCGAGATAGAGCCAGCGTTCGCAGCAAAAATTTCCGGACAAACGGATAACGATCCCTTTGCTGCCAGGTCTTTTAATCACGTTATTGCACGCGTGTATTCAGCACTTAAGGCAGACGCATTTCTTCTTGGCGACAGCTTCAGTGCTGCCGATGTACTTGTATCGAGTATCTTCAAGTGGTTTCGGGATGCCGTCCCGCCGTGCACTGTGCTTGATGAATGGCTTGAAAGAATGGCGGCTCGGCCAGCTGCAAGACGAGCTTTGGAAAGGGATGCTCGTCCCCTAGTCGGCTGAGCGTGCGGAAATGCAGTCTGACAGCGTTAAACACCATGTGCACTGATAAGCTCTACAAGACGCAGAGGCCATCACGATGACCAGCGCCGGCCTTAAAGCTCTGGGCAATAGCGTCTAGCGCGCGGCGTTGACGGGAAGTCTCTTGCGGGACTGTTAGGGCGCAACACGCCAAGGTGGGCTTTTGCGATTGCTGCCGCCCCAGAACAAGCAAAGCACATTGCCCGACGGGTCAGTAAGACGCGCCTCGCGCCATAGCCAACGCTCATCCTTGGGAAGTTGCGTGAACTCAAACCCTGCCGCGAGCAAGCGCTGAACCTGTTGATCCAAATCAGAACACTCGAAGTACACCACCACGCCGCTATTAACCGTGTGAAGCGAGAAGGTTGATTCACCATCAGGACACTCGAAGCGAGCATAGCGCGGCGGTGAATGAACGATAAGCGTAAACTGGACTGCTGCCGGTCCCGTAGAAACCATCCTAAGCTAATTGCTTCTGCTGCTCGAATTGTATCGGGCTGATGTAGCCGAGGGTCAAGTGGCGTCGCCTGTTGTTGTAGAACCGCTCGATGTAGTCGAATACCTCAGCCTTGGCATGATCTCGCGTCCGGTAGACCTTACCGTCTGTGCGCTCGGTCTTGAGCGACTTGAAAAAGCTCTCCATCGCCGAGTTGTCCCAGCAGTTACCCGACCGACTCATGCTGCAAGTGATGCCCAGTTCGCCCAACAGCCGCTGGAACCGATCGCTGGTGTATTGGCTGCCGCGGTCGGAGTGATGCAGCAGTGCATCCGGTTGGCCTCGTCGCCAGATCGCCATCATCAAAGCGTCGGTCACAAGCTGCGTGGTCATCTGGGGCTGCATAGACCAACCCACCACCCGGCGGGAATACAGGTCCAGCACCACCGCCACATACAGCCAGCCCTCGGCAGTCCATAGGTAGGTAAAGTCAGCGACCCACTTCTGGTTCGGTGCGCTGGCCCGGAACTGCCGATCAAGAACGTTCGGCGCGATCGCGCTGCTGGATCGTTCGCCGCGGTCGATCGGCAACCCGCGCCGTCGTGGTCGTGCACGCAGTGCCTGACTACGCATCAGTCGCTCGATGCGATGCAACCCACATTGATGGCCGGCTTCCAGCACGTCACGCCAGACCCGGCGGGCACCGTAAATGCGATCACTGTCGACAAAACTCAGACTAGTCTGGCGACCGATAACTTCGTCATCCAAGCTGCGTCGGCTCCGCGGCCGCGTCAGCCACGCATAGAACCCACTACGAGAGACACCGAGCGTCTCGCACACCATTGCTACCGGCCAGGCCCCTCGGTGCTTCGCCTCAAAGCCGAACTTCACATCGACTCCTTGGCGAAATAGGACGCGGCTTTTTTCAGGATGTCTCGCTCCATTTTGAGCTTGGCAACTTCCTTGCTCAGCTGATCAATCTCGGCTTGCTCAGGCTTCAGCTGCCCTTAGCCAAGGAACGCATGCTGCGGATCTGCCGTCAGCTCCCGAACCCATTTGCGCAACACGTTCTCGTGCAGATCCAAATCGCGCGCTGCTTGGCTGATTGCTACACCACGCTCCATGACCAGCCGCACCACCTCACGCTTGAACTCGCTGCTGAATGTTCTTCTCGTCGCCATGAACCACCTCCGATTTCATCATCACACCTAAACGTGGTGTCTGTGAAACCGGCAGAAGTCCAAGCTACGTGAACACGGCAGGCAATACGGTGCATAGACCCCACGAAGTGAGTCAGGGCGTCCGACTACCGGTGCTACTAATCAATGCCGCGATTGGCAGCGCCGCCGTATGAGTTGGCGGCGATACGTAACTCATGGTTATGTCCGGATGAACGACATTCATCTTGTGGTGAACAATCTTCACTTCAGCGCTCTCGTTTGCGACCTCATACTGTTCCGATACGAACAGCGGATTTACGCCACACACATCGAACAAATCGAATCAGCACATTATGCTTTTTCGCCGCGACGCTTATGAGTCACTGGCTACCGTCTTTTTGCTACAAGGGCATGCATTGGCGATTGACGCACTGGCTACCAACAACGATGCGTAAACTGTGCGCCGCCATATCGAGGCCCGCGCGGATCCATTCGCCGTAACCCCTTAGATGAACAACCACATGTTCACACCACGGCTTTTCAAACAGCATAGATAGTTGTGCATTAGCACTACATACATTCGCACGCACCTATGGCAAAGAACGTGGACGGCTGGGGGGCAATGCCCAGTCGTTGCGTAGACGATCACTTCACAGTTTTTTCCACTTTTTGTGTCGGCTAAAAAAAGGCTGAATTACGGTAGCTCGGGGAAGAAAACTTCGCTTTGTCTCCGGCACCGGTGTTGCCTTCTTTAGAGGCTTAGATCGTCGGGTCATCAGGGAAATATTGGAGTAAAACATGTCAAACACGATTTTCACAGACGAACCTGTGGCATCGCCTCAGCTGGGTCCCTGGCGGTATTGGCCACTGCGCTTTGTTTTGTTCTCCCTAGTACTGACCGGCGTTTATCTCGGTTGCCGGCTACTTCCCGTTCTCGCCAAGCCGTATCTTTCTTGCCTGCCTTCTGATGTTCGGTCGATTCTGTTTGCGATGCTTGGTATCGCCATCCTCATCGCACTCTATCGCCAGCTCGTCCGCTGGACGGAGAAGCGCGCAGCTGCGGAGCTCTCCGCTACTGGCGTAATTCCGTCTTTGCTCGGCGGTGCGGCAATCGGCTGCGTGTTGTTCTGCGCAGTGATTGCCGTGCTCGTCGCATATGGTGCAGCGTCTTTCAAAGGTATCGGCGGCTATGACGCAGTCATAAAGGCCGCGGCGGCATCGCTCATCGCTGCAGTGGGCGAAGAGATAGCGTTTCGTGGCGGGGTCTACCGCCTGCTGGAGGAAGGCTTCGGCTCGCTGTTGGCTATCGCTTTCACTGGCGCGCTTTTCGCACTGCTTCACGCTCCCAATCCCGGAGCGACGGCCGCAAGCACGCTGGCCATCATGCTGGAATCCGGAATCCTCTTGGCCGCCGCTTATGTGTTGACGCGCTCGCTGTGGTTTCCAATCGGATTGCATTTCGGCTGGAATTTCACCGAAGGCGGAATTTTCGGTGCCTCGGTGTCCGGCGGCAAAAGTCACGGACTGCTCGCGAGTTCTTTCGCTGGGCCCGATTGGCTGGTCGGCGGAAAGTTCGGACCGGAAGCATCCGTTCCCGCTGTCATTATCTGCCTCATCACGTCAGTGCTCCTGTTGGTGCTGGCGATGCGGCGTCGCGAGTGGAAGCCACTGCGCTTTCGTTTCGCCATGGGCTGAGGGAATTTCATCATCGCGTTGCAAGAGACGGAAGAAACAGGCGAATGCAAGTGAAGCATTTGCCCTTCCTGATGCAGAAGGGAATTTAGATATGAACTCTTTAGATCATCCAGATAGTACAGGCATCACCCCTACGGGTACGCGGGTGCACCCTTTGAGCCACCGCGAGTTCCTCGCCCAGGCCGCGTTGATTGGAGCAGTGGTCACATCTGGTCTGCGCCTGAAACTCATCGACCAAGCCGATGCGGCCGCCTCTTTTGTAGATCAATCCACCGGGAGCCACGTTATGACGATCGCCTGCGTCATCCGCTACGAAATCGATCCCTTTCAGCGGGATGCCTTCAAAGATTATGCGCAACGCTGGGGCCGCATCATCCCCCGTTGCGGTGGGCATCTGGTGGGCTACTTCCTTCCTTGGCAGGGAACCAACTATGTCGGCTGGGGGCTGATTGCTTTCGACAGTCTCGCTTCCTACGAGGCCTATCAGGCGCGTCTAAAGAAGGATCCTGAGGCGCTGCAGAATTTCGCCGTGGCGCAATCCAAGCGGTTCATCGTGCGCGAGGAGAGAAATTTCGTTGAAGTCGTGGATGGTACCTTCGGCATGGCCGCTGCGACCGTGTGAATCGCGCCACTACCATCCTATGAGTTGAGGGCCGTTCGCCCAGGATCAACGTCGGTGTTATCAGCTTTGTAGCAAAGGGAAACGTCGACGTGCTCCAACAATTTTTTCTAAGAAATCGATATGGCAGATGTTCATGCGTAAAAACAATGAGCAAGTGGGGTCGCGCGCCACCGCATGGTTGTGGACACGATTCGCCAAGGGCTACATAGCCGGCAAAGCGCCGGCAGCGGTCATCGGAGTCAAATACATTCAAGACGCGAGTAAGTCTGATGGGCTAAGTTACAAGCCAATGAGGCCATCAACTTACCCTGTTGCCGATCCTTCCAGATCGTCTGCCGAACGTGCCCGAAGCCGTGCGATCTCCGAAGATGTGAACGGGTGTTCGGTCAGCCGTCTTTGGCGGCGCCCAGAATCCCAATCCATCGCGCTGCTTTTTGCGCTGGCTTACCTCGGCATGGCTCATGCCGCCCAGGAAAGCAACGGCCCCGGAACCATGCAATGGGCGCCGAGCCGAAGCTACCATGTACAGAATTACAAGCTTTCGCTGCATTTTTCCCAATCCAAGCGAGAAGTGTTCGGCGACGAAGTGGTGGCCATCAAACCGTTCGAGACGAACTTCGAGAAGTTCTGCCTCAACAGCGAGGATTTGTCGATCGACTCGGTAACGCTGGTCAAGACTGATGGCGCGCCGAAAGCGCTTGCGTATAGCGCGGATGATCGATGCTTATGGATCACCCTGGGGCATCCTTACGGGCCCGCGGATTCGCTGGACATTCGCATCGTCTATCACGGCTATCCAAAGGCTGGACTCTACTTCGTCAATCCAGGAAGGAATGATCCGGGCACACCACCCGAGATTTACACGCAGGGTGAACCTGAATTCAACCACCACTGGTTCCCATGTTGGGACTATCCCAATGACATGGCCACCAGCGAAACGATTACGACTGTGCCGGAAGGACAAGTCGTCATTTCTAACGGCACGCTGGTGAGCGTGAAGCACGAGGCCGGACAAGCGACTTACGACTGGGTGGAGCACGTCCCGCACAGTGCTTATCTGTTGTCGCTTGCGGTGGGCCCGTGGAAGAAGATCTCGGATAACTACAGAGGCAAGCCGGTGGATTACTTCGTCGCCAATAGCGTCGACGACGCGGTGGCGCAGCGCACGTTCCATCTCACGCCGGACATGATTGGATTCTTCACGCGCGCCACGGGCGTCGAATATCCCTTCGAGAAATACGATCAGGTCGCCGTTCACAATTATATGTGGGGCGGCCAAGAAAACGTCAGCGCCACGACGCTGCTCGATGAGACCTTGCATGACGCCAGAGCGGACGCTGATTACCCAAGCACGATTCTCGTTGCCCATGAGTTGGGTCAGCACTGGTTTGGCGACTACGTGCAAGGCCGCGACTGGGCCAACATCTGGTTGAACGAAGGTTTCGCCACGTATCTAACCGCGTTGTATACGCAATATCACGAAGGAAACGACGCGTATCGCTTCGAAATCTACAACGATCAAAATGCAGCACTGGATGCCGAAGCGGCAGACAATGACCGGCCGATGGTTTACCGCGGGTATCTCGATCCGGTTGACATGCTCGAAGAAATCACCCACGCCAAGGGTGCGTCAGTGCTGGATATGATGCGTTACGTGCTCGATAGCGAGCATGCCATGATGGCGCCCGCATCGCAGGACGAAACGCTTTTCCAGGCACTCAACTACTACCTGACCACCCACCAAGCACAGACGGCCGATACTGCGGACCTTGCGAGCAGCATCTGGACCCGAACAGGGAAGGACTTGTCGTGGTTCTTGTACGAATGGGTGTTCAAAGGCGGTCACCCCGAATATCGAATCACCGCCAGCTACGATCCCCAGCGAAAAATGGAAATGGTGAAGGTGGCACAGACGCAAAACGTGAATGCGAATACCACAATCTTCGACATGCCGATCCACCTGACCTTCTTCGGCGACAACAATCAAAAAGTAGACAAACTGGTTCGTAACTATGCTGCCAACCAGGAATTCGACATACCGTTGGCCTTCGCGCCTAAGTGGGTCGACTTCGATCCGAACGGCATCATCTACAAAACCATCATCTTTACCAAGACAAACGAGGAGCTCAGCGCGCAGGCGCAAAATGACCCGTACATGATGAGCCGGCTCTGGGCCACCAAACAGTTGGGTATACATTCGAAAACGGATAACGATTGCTGCGTCATGGCGTTGACGAACGTCTTGAACCGCGACACATTCTACGGCGTGCGTATTGAGGCGGCATCGAGTCTTGGCCAGGGCAAGTCCGATCAGGCCAAGCGGGCGTTGCTATCCGCGCTGAATCAAAGCAACAGCAAGGTGCGCGCCGCAACGATAAGCGCAATGAGCAACTTTCTGAGCGACCAGGCCGTCTTGGAAGCAGTGATTGAGGCGATTCGCGACGACCCGAGCTATGCCGTGCAAGCTGCTGCGGCCGAACAGCTGGGTCACTCGGTCAGCCCCAACGCGCTCGATATTCTACGCACCGCTTTGGGCGCCGCGAAAGATCGGCACGTAACGATTGGCGTACTGAACGGACTGGCCGCGATAAAAAATCCACAGGCGGCGCACATCGTTTTTTCCTATGCCAAGCCAGGAGCGCCTGAGCGTATCCGGCTCGTGGCGCTAACACGCCTTCCCGCACTCAAGGAGATGCTGCCGCCCGCAGACGCAAACGCGGTGAGCGATACGGTAAGCGCTGCCCTGGACGATTCCTACCTGCAGATACACGAGATGGCCGTGCATCTGGTCGACGCCTTCAGGCTTAAGAAATTCCGACCTGTCATAGAGCGCGATGCGAGAAGCGCGGTGATTGCCGACGACCGCGTGTATGCGCAGCACGTCCTCGAACATCTGGACAAGCCATGACAGGGAGACAACACCGATATCTACTTCAACGAAGGCGTCGAAGGTCGTGAGCCATTCAGATTGACGACCAAGGCACCCTTGCCGCGTACATCTAACGCCGCAACAACGAGGATCTCGTCTGGAAAGGGCCGAAGTAGAAACGACGATTTCATGACGAAGCAGGCAGCTTTTTCAGACCTCCGCACTCGGTCCAAATCCAAGACGCCATGCCATCGGTGATAGGCCAGTGAGTCTTTTGAATCCATCGCGTCATGTGCGCGTGATCCGCGAAGCCCGTATCGGTGGCAATGGTGCGAAGACGATCGGAAGCGCGCGTGATTCGAAGCCATGCGGCTTTTGTTCTGAGTTCCGCGCGAAACACCTCGGGGGTAATGCCATAGGCCTCCGAAAAGCCGCGAGATACCGGGTTGTTCCACCCTAGTGGTGACGGTCGACGTGGCGGTGAGCGGCAATCGCGAACGCGATCGGCGCAACGGCTTCGAATACCCACTGCGCTACCGGCCTTCTCTCCTGATCGACGGCATCGCGCATCCGCGCTGGACCTTGCGCCTATTGCGCAACGGCGTTCCGCATATGGCAAACCTGTCCGCGGCCGGCGAGGGCAATATGGACGTACAGGCCGCGCTGATCAGGCGCGAGATGGATGCTGGTTTCGATTGGCAAGGCCTCGCGCGGATACGCGCGCTATGGCCGCGCCGCCTACTAGTGAAAGGTGTCTTGCGCGCCGCTGACGCGCGACATTGCATCGCCGCCGGTGCAGATGCGGTGATTCTTTCCAATCACGGCGGCAGGCTGCGTTCTCCTCTTCCTTTGCTGCGTTGTGCTCGCCTCGTTGAGTGGCTGCGTTGAGGACGCCAGAACAGGCCTCGTGTGCCTTGCCGCCGTTTTACAGCAAGCCCAATCGGCACTGACTTCTTCACGACTTGCGCTTACAAGCGCGGCACTGAAAGACCTGAACTGGCTCACGATGATTCGTACCCGACTAATGCCTAAGCAAGCCGGGCGGGTGCCTTTCCATAATTCAAAGGAAGTGGCGTTCCGTGGTTACCATGCGGCCGCTGGCGCTCAACGTGCCGTGCCGATCTTGAGAGAAGTTACGTGGTCACCCGTGGTGGTTCGTTTTCTTCGAGTCACGTTTACCGCTAGAACAGGACTAGTTGCCGGCGCTTGAGGTCGAGGCGTTCTATGTCGTGCATGTGCACGATGTGACGCATAACGTGTTCTGGGATGCGGCCTTGGTGCATGGAGCCACCCGGTGCAATCAGGTATTGCTGCCTGACTTTCCAGTCAGGCCATTTGCCGGACAGATCGACGTTGCCCATTAGGTGGTGCGCACGCCATTCCATGATGTGTTTCAGTAGCAGTCGCTGGCCGTTGGGCATCAGCAGGGCGTTTCCTTCGAGCCGCCAGTTGTTCTCATCCCAAAATCCGCGCATCGTTCGCCAAGTCCTTTTTGTGAGCTGCGGCAAGGGCCGCGAGGCCTAACAAATGAGAGGGCACCGATTGGACGCGCTTCTCAGTGTTGCGCGGCGGGGCTCGAAATGGGTTCGCCCAATTCATTGATCGAGATTGAGGTGCTCAGGTTTGGCCACGCTACCGTGCCTCGGTAAGCAATTCCGCTAACCGCAATTTTGCGAAGTCGACGAAAGGAATGCTCTTCATGAGCTGACAGGACGCCGATCCGATCATTTTGCTGCGGATCAAACCGGCGGCATCGGCCTCGGCTCCGAGCAGTGGAAAGTATTTGCCATTGTCGTCACCCACGTCGGGAGCTTCCACCCAAAGGCGCTCGCGCTGGATTACGTAGGGGAATCGACGTACCTTCCTGCGATGTTGAGGCACTAACGACTCGGCGTAGTGCAAGAACGAGTTGCGGTTGTGGCCAACGCCCAACAGCAAGATGTATGCACCCAACCCATACATCCTATCGAATGGCGAGTCCTTTCCGAGCGCATAAATCAAGGGCTGATTGGTTGTGATCTCCCGGGCCCAAGAACCCAAAGCGGCAATAGACGCCTGCGGGTGACCGCCGCGTAGTCGGTCGGGATGGGCTAGAACCGAGTTGGGGACTGCACCCATGGGAGTCGGCAAAGCATCATGGTAGAGCGGTACTTCTCGGCGAGCTCTGTCGACCTGCGGCCCACCGAGCGCTTGCGGGTACGGGTCGGAGACCTGAGGCGTGAATGCCGGCACGACAACAGTCCCCGATTTTCCGACGCAGTGCCGAAGCGCATTGACCACGCTCTGAGCTCCAGCTACCACCGCCCCGAAGGCAGACAAGGACGAATGGACCATGACGACGGCACCCCGAGGTACTCCGAGGCCTTCGAGTTCTTGCTGGAGGAATCGCGTATCGAGGGGGTCGACTGATGGGCTCGGCATAATCTTTTTCATCTCAGCGCTTTTTGCAAAGTATGGATTACGTTGAATGCAGAAACCTAAGTTAACTCAACGCATGTCTTCAATGCTGCGAGGCACGTGTAGTGGCCTCAAGTGCTGGAAGTAAGCCTGAGATCCTGGAACGGCTGCATTCCTCAGCTGCGCGCAACTCAGCTTTTTGGGTACAGAACGTGAGAAATAATTTGCGTTCCAGCCAAGCCTTGGTTTCCGCGCTCATCTTAGCCAGTTTGCCCGGACCGAGGGTGAACCTGACGGTTTTCCCAATAGTCATTTTGCTCATGACGTTCGATTTTTGGATGAGATGAGTCGCTAACTGGCGACCGTGTTTGTTCCTCATGCCTTTCCTTATTTCCTCTGCAGCACGTTTGCATGACACCAGACACTGCTACATCATCCGCGCCAGCCAAAAAATGTTGCTGCACATCGCATCCATCATGACATCAAGGGAATCACCATGATTAATGCAAGGCGCAAGAGAAGCTATGGGATTGATGCGCCGTACGTCTCCTTGTCGATGACAGCGGGCTTATTGGTATGTATCAGCTTGATTGTATTCGCTCGTGTGTTTTTGTGTATGAATTTGGGCGTGAATTTATCTTTGTGCTATATCGAATTAACCAAGATCAATGACCCGGTAGCTGTGACGGGTCTACCACTTAAAAATCGACCATTGATAACGGCAAGGTGATACGCGACGCATCACGTCCGGCTGGTGGCTCGAGTAGAAGTCACGACTGAGCGTCGCCAACGTATTGATGAATAGCGCACGTCCACGACGTACGAAAATAGTAGACCATGACTCATAGGCATGAATCGCGGAAAAGTATAATGTTCCGTTCGATTTGTTCGATAAGTAGGCGTAAAATTCGTTGTTCGTTTGGGAGGCAGTATGAGTTCGCAAACGAGATCGTTGAAGTGAAAATTATTAACTATGTGATGAATACTATTCATCCGCCCGGACATAACTATGAGATATGTATTGCCGCCGATGCATACGTTGCGCGCGTTCGAGGCGCTAGGTCGATTGCGGAATTTTTCCCGCGCTGCAGAGGAGTTGCATTTGACAACGAGCGCGGTTAGCCACCAAATAGCGGCGCTTGAGTCGTTCTGCGCAACGAAATTATTTGCACGGAATCGGCGCAACGTCGTTCTGACACCGGCAGGAAACCGGCTGTTGAAAGTGGTAAGGGAAGCTCTGGAGCCACTTTCGTCGCTTACCAGCTCGTTAAGGGTCCGGTATGAGAATAATCTGTCGATCACCGCGCCGCCATCTCTAGTGAGCCGATGGTTGATGTCGCGTTTAGGTACATTTCTGGCAAAGCACCCGGAGATCAGGCTGAATCTTGACGCCACCCCAGCCCTGATCGATCTGGACGCGGAGGGTATCGATTTCGGTATCCGCTATGGAAGCGGCAGTTGGGCGGGTACGCGCAGCGAGAAGCTGTTCGACGAAGAATTTTTTCCGGTAGCGTCACCTAGCTATGTATCACGCGTGAAGCTGCGTGGATTGACTGATCTTAGACGTTGCCTCCTGTTGTGTGATGGTTTTGAATCTTGGGAGAGCTGGTTCACGCAGGCAGGAGTGAAGATTGACCAAGTCTCGCGTGGCCCTACCTTCAGCGATTCGGCACTGTTGTTACAGGCAGCCGAAATGGGGCAGGGTGTGGCTCTGGCTCGGAGCATGCTGGTGGCTGACACTATCGCTGCCGGAGCACTTGTGCGAGTTGGAAGCGTGGGGGTACTCGCACAGAATGGCTACTATTTGGTATCGTCTTTAAGTCGGCCCGATTCAACTGCGGCTATGGCGTTTCGACTTTGGTTATCCGAGACCGTGATGGAATGAACGCAATTCGGGCGAGTATGCCAAGGAAGGCCTAATTCGTCGGCCTTGGAATACAGTTTTCGTTGCATCATGCATGGCGAAAAGCAAGTTATTCGTCTATATGGTAGCCCCAGCGCCGAAGCATGGGTTGCAGCATCGGCCAAGCCGGCTCGAATTCCTTTCGATACCTTTTCCAGCGGTTCAATCCCTTTTTATTCACCGGCAAGATGACCTGGGTGTAGCTGGGCGTGCCGATATAGTCCTTGCCGCGGGCATGTTTGTCGAAGGCCAGCATGGGCGTGGCATCCTCCAGCTCCAGAAACTGCGCGATGCGCTGGGCCTGTCGGGGAAAATCCGCCACCAGATCCTCGTAACGCGATACTAGGACGTTAGGCTGAAAGGTCTGCACATCCTGTAGCCAGTGCTCCATGGCCTGTACGTAGGCTGCTGCCAGCCGTGGAATGCTAGCGCCAGCGGCGCCCAGGATGCTGGCACGAAAATTCTGCATGTAGCAGCTGAGGATGACGTCGCATGGGTGACGCAGCGCGAAAATAAATTTCGCCTCTGGAAACAGCCGATGGATCATCGGTAGCCACAACATATTCAGTGGATTCTTGTCGACCAGTTGGGCATCCCAGTTCCGATCGATCGTCTCGCATACCATCTTCAGATAGAGCTTGCGCAATTCATCAGCATCGCGTTGCTGCAGTACACCAAGATCCTGCAGAATGCATGGGTCGTGCGCACGCAGCTTGCCGGCCAGCTTGTTGAAAAACGGGTTCTCGTCCATCGACTGCAGCGCCGGATGGGCATCAAGCATCTGCTCCAGCAGTGTGGTGCCGGAGCGTGGAAAGCCAACAATGAACACCGGCGAATGGTGAGCATCCGGGGCCTGCAGCGTGGGCCACTGGTGGTAAGCCGCTGGAGATACGTGCGCAATGGTGGCCACCGGCAACGCTGGGGCGTCGGGCGCGAAATGAGCCGGCGCGGCAATTTTCAGGTCTTCCAACTGGATGACATGCGCCGCGCGCAAAGCCTGCAGGGCAAGCTCCTGTTCGCCGGCCTTGTCGTACATCTCGGCCAATTCGAAAAAGTGAGCCATGTCCTTCGGGTGACGTGGTCCTGACCGTTCCAATAGCGATCGAGCGGAGGCCAGATCATTCTTGCGCAGAGCTAACTTGGCTAACTGGTAATCCATTTCGCGCTTTTCAGATGGGCCCAGTGCCTGACCCTGCGTCGCGATCACCTGTAACAACGCGTCGGCCTCTGTCAGCCGGTTCAGCCGCTCGTAAACGCTGGCGAGCAGGAACTTCGCTTCCAGATTGGAACCGTTCCGTTGCACCACTTCTTCCAGCAACGCCAGCGCACCGCTTGCGTCGCTCAATAATATCAGTAGCCTGCCCAACTCCAACTGCAGGACATCGTCGTGCAGCGGCAACCATTGGCGCCAGGGTCGGAGAAGATCCTGGGCACCGTTGAAATCCTGGCACAGGCAACAGGCACGAGCACCATGTACGCGGGCCAGCGGCGATTGCCGGTCCAGATCGAAGGCATCCAGCAACGTCTCGCGAGCACTCAGATAGTCCTTGCGCTCGATCAGCATCAGTCCGAGATCGACCCGAGGTATGGGATTGTTCGGGTCCAGCCGGATCGCGGTGCGATAGCCCGTTTCTGCTTCCGTCAGCAGCGCTCCCTCCCGCAAGGCGGTAGCGTAGTTCGCCCAGTATACGCCGTTGTCGGGAAACAGTTGGGTCAGGTACACGTAAGCGGCGATTGCCTCGGGGATCCGATGCTGCAGATGCAGGCTTACAGCCAGCAGCAATAGCCCATCTTCGTCGTGCGGCCACGCTTGTAAATCTGCCCGGCACAGAGCTTCAGCCGTCACCAGGTCGCCGGACTGTATTGCCGCATTGATCTCGTCAAATCGCATTGATGCCATCCCCCAAAAAAACAGGGCCGCGCAATCATCTTGCGCGGCCCCTTAAGGTTAAAACGTCAAGCCAAGCTTAGAACTTGACCGTGACTCGGCCGAAGAAGTAGCGGCCAACCAGGTCAAAGTCGCTCGGGTCGGTATTCGCGTTCAACGTGTTGTTCGCGAACAACAACGGCGGCTGCTTGTCGAGCACGTTGTTGACGCCGAACTCGACGCGGGTGTTCAACGGTTCGATGTTGTAGCCCAGCGACACGTCGTTATAGACGGTCGCACCGTACTTCAGTTCGGCGCCCTGAATCGTGCAGTAGGTACCAAAGTAGCATGACCCATCCGGATGCACGTCTTGCGACGGGCTCTTCGAACCCATCTGGAAGCGGCCGATGTAGCGCAAGCGCCACGAAGCATCCCAGTTACCCAACTGCCAGTTCACATAGCCCTGACCCTTCCAGCGCGGGAACAGGCAGTTGCCGACGGCACCCGGGCAAGCTGCCGCCTGCGCAGAACCGAACGGCATGAAATGTCCGGCGTCGTTGTAAGTGGTATTGGCGACGGTACCTGGAGCGGTCTGCTCGTTGAAGTATTTCAGGTAAGTGGCGTTCATGCCCACACTGATCTTGCCGAACGAGAACTGCGGCAGCTTGTAGTTCAGGGAGAAATCGACGCCCCCCGTGCTGGTGGTACCCAGGTTGTCGGTGGGCGTCACCACGTTGGTTGTAAGCTGACCCTGATCGACCCCACTGGGGGTGCGCGAGATGAACTGGCAGTAGGTCGTATCACCCGCTGCGCAGAGATTGAGCGAGCTCTGAATACCAACGACGGTGATGACATCGTTGATGTAAAGGTGCCAGAAGTCGATCGTCGACGAGAGGCCTGGTGCCCACGACGGGCTGTAGACGGCGCCGAAATCAAACGTCTTGCCTTGTTCCGGCTTGATCGGGACGTTTGTGAAGGCGGAGCCGGCGTTAATAGCATTGCCCTGCTGGTTCTCGGTGACCAGCTGGTTGGTGAAGCTGCCGTCGGTTTTCACATTGACGCAGGCCGGGTCGACCGGCGTGCCCGTGTAACCTGTGCAGGGATCGCTAGAGATACGATACGCGGAAGAGGTTGGCGCGCCGAAGACTTCGAAGAGGTTCGGGGCGCGGAACACCTCGGCAATCGTGCCACGCAGCAGCAAGTCGTCGAACGGCTTATATTCAACGGCGAATTTCAGGTTGTTGGTGGTGCCGACCGAACTAAACTTGGAATAACGGTCGCCAATGTCGACGTTCAACGACTTGATGAACGGCAGGTCGTTCAGGATCGGGATGAATGCTTCGGCGTAGGCTTCCTTGACGTTGTAACCGCCCTGCAGACCGGCGCTGCACTGACTGGCCAAGGTACATTGGCCGGTGGCCGGATCGATCGTCAGCAAGCCGTCGACCTGATCGTGCTCATACTCCTGGCGATAGTCCGCGCCGACCGCCAGATTGATGGTACCGGCCGGCAGGTCGAACACTCCGCCGTTGAAGTCAGCGTGCCAAACCTTCTCCTGCGACAGATTCTGAAGGAGACCCGGCGTGGCGGAGGCCTGCAGCGCGGCAATCGACTGCGGAGTGTTGATGTTGAACGGATTGAACGGGATGCAGCCGGGAATCGGGGCAGCAACGGTGCCGCAGGTAACCACGCCCTGCGCATTTACGAAGTTCGGACCAGCCTCCTGGTTCAGTATGTTCAGATTGACCAGGCCCGTAGTCGATTGGGTCGTGGTGGTATGACCGTAGTCAAGACCCACATCCCACTGCCAGGTCTGGTTACCGATCGGGAAGTCACCCTTGAAGCCGGTGTGGACCTGCCCGGTGGTGAGACCGAAGAGCTGCTCGCGCAGACCCAGCGAGGTGAGGCGCACGCCGAAACTGCTGCCGCCGGCGCTGTTGAAATCCTCGCCGAACGGGTTGTAAGTGTTTTGGCTCGAGATCGCGAAGCCGCCGAGGGTCGTCAGGGGATTCGGTGCCAAGGCCGTATTGGACGAAGTCTTGTCGACGTAAAGGTCCATGTACGCGCTGATGTGATCGGTCAGGTTGTAGGCACCCATCAGGAACGCGTTGGTGCGCTCCTGCGGCGTCATGATCAGGTTGACCGTGGCGTAGTTGTATTTGTCGTTGTTCGGACCACTGCCCTGGAAGCAATGATAGTCGGCGGGGCCAGTGCCGGCTGCACCCGGATTGCGCGCCAGGAAGCCGCAATTGGGGATGCTACCGAAAGCCGCTATGAAAGCAGGATTGGTAGTGCCCGCCAACTGGACATGCCCGAATGGCGCCGTGCTCGAACCGCCGATGGTCGTCGAGACCGGGTTCGGACCAGTCGGACCGAGTCCGTTCGTGCCGGAGTGCGTTAGAGCATTGCGAGAGAACGAGCGATTGCCTGCCTCAATCCCGTCGGTCTTGTTGTAGTCCACGCCGCCCATAATGCTGCCCTTATCGGACGTCTGGCCAAACGTGAAGGTGTAGCCCTGTTGCTCGCCGTCGTTATGACCGGACTCACCAAAGTTCGTCGAGAACTCGGCGCCCTGATAATCCTTGCGCAGAATGAAGTTGACCACGCCGCCGACGGCGTCGGAACCATAGACCGAGGACGCGCCGGTGGTCAGCACGTCGACATGATCGATCATGGCCGCCGGGATCGAGTTCGCATCGGAGTTGAGGACGCGATGACCGTCGACCAGGATCAACGTACGGTTCGGGCCCAGGCCGCGCAGACCGATGCTGCTGGCGCCCGTGCCACCGCCGTTGTTGACCTGCGGGTTGGTGTTGCCGCCGGTGACGGCCGGCAGATCCTGCACCAGGTCACCCAGGGTCAGCTTGCCGCTGGCCTGGATGGCAGCGCGATCGATGGTCACGACCGGGCTGGCCGTT
>Ga0302315_10000585_pt1 | contig 40164 bp, 29 predicted proteins | sample III_Palsa_N3_1_FD_200532 | JGI IMG/M metagenome (GOLD analysis project Ga0302315, IMG submission 200532) | Peat permafrost microbial communities from Stordalen Mire near Abisko, Sweden - III_Palsa_N3_1 | ecosystem: Environmental > Terrestrial > Soil > Palsa > Peat permafrost | place: Sweden...
TCGGTTTCGATCAATCCGGGATTCATCGAATTCACCCTGATATTTTTAGGGCCGAGTTCCTTAGCCAGGATGCGGGTCATGGCATCCACCGCGTATTTGGTTTGGGTATAGATCAGCGAGGTTGGCATGTCAAGGGTAGATACGATGGAACCGGTATTGATGATCACGCCACCCTTATCGCCGAACAGTTTTACCGCCTCCTGGGTAGTCAGTATACTGCCTAAAACGTTAATATTAAACATCCGGTGAAACGACTCTTCTGTAATATCTTCAATGCCTGCGAAACTGTAGACGCCGGCATTATTCACCAGTATATCCAGCTTTCCAAATGCTTTTATGGTTTCTTCAAACAGGCGTTTGACGTCAGTTGCGCTATCCACGCTGCTCTGAACCGCTATCGCTTTGCCTCCCGCTGCGACGATTTCCTCAACGATCTGTTCAGCACCTTCGCGGCTGCTGGCATAATTCACAACCACTGCTGCACCTTCTTTTGCATATGCTTTTGCAATACCTGCACCTATACCTTTGGATGCACCGGTGATGATGGCGACCTTTCCAATTAATTTTCCTGTATTTTCCATTTACTTATCTTATCATTTGTTTTTGATAGAGCAAAGTTGGGGTTTAGGCCGATCCGGAACGATGAAGTAGTTTAGGAAATAAGGTTGAAGTAGATTAAGATTTCGGCTTTACACGCTGGTTACGGATCTTGGAAAGAAATTCGGTAGTCATACCGAGGTACGAAGCGATGACATATTGCGGGAAGCGATGGGTAAACAGACCGTACCTTTCCATAAAGGATTCGTAGCGTTCTTCGGCCGATTGCGTTAACCTGGTAATAATCCGTCTTTGCATAAAAGCCACGGATCGTTCGGCCAACGTCCGAAAAAATGTTTCAAACTGGTGATTGTCAATTTTCAGCTTTTTCTCCGCTTCGTAAGTGAGTTCCAGCAGGGTGGAATCTTCGACAGCCACGACGAACATGCTGGCCGGTTGCTGGTAAATATAGCTGTTGTAATCCGAGATCCACCATTCTTCCAAAGCCAGCTGGATCGTGTGTTCCTGCCCGTCTTCGCCGATCACATAAGCCCGCAGGGCTCCATTGATCACAAAATACCGGCTTTTGGCGGTGAAATTAGGCTGGATCAGGAATTGCCGCTTCTTTACCCGGATTTCTTTAAACGCCGCGGCAAATGCAATTGCTTCATGATCAGTAAGCGGTACGGCTTGCCGGCCGTAGGCTATGATCGCTTTTTTGCTGCTTTGTTCCATCAGCACAAAATACGGCATTTTGTAATTGTTTAAGTTAACTTTCAACGATTAACGCTTATCAATTAATAGTCATACCTTTAATCGATCATTCGTTCTTTTAGCGTGTTGTTAAGGAGGTGGAGGGTTTTGCAAGTGTAATGGAAACCGTAGCATCGTTATTATTAGAGAATCAATCGTTAAAACATGAAATCATCTCTTTAAAATCTTCCGGCGCGTTTGCACAGGTAGAAAAAGACGAGCAGCAAACTTACCAGGATACTCAGGATCGTTTTCGCACAGTCTTTGAAAATTCCCGTTTAGGAAACAAGATCATTTCTCCGTCCCTACAGATTCTGCAGGTCAATATGGCGATGGTCCACCTGCTGGGATGTGAGACTAAAGCAGAGATTCTTGGAAAAAAGATCATTGATTTTTCTCCGGCTGATTTTCACAAAGATTGGCAGTTCCTTCAGGAAAAGTTATGGCAGCATACATCGCCCTCGTTTAGCCTGGAAACCTGCCTGCGCCGGAAAGACGGATTGACGGTTTGGTGTCAGGTAACGTCCATTCTTTTTCCCGACCATGACCAGACACTTGGTTATACTATTATCGAGGACATCACGGAAAAACGAGAGCTGCGTGCCCAGCGCGAGCAGTTTATCAGCGTTGCCAGCCATGAATTAAAAACCCCTATCACCAGCTTAAGGGCGACCATACAGTTAATAAACCGAATGATGATAGACGATGGGCATGTTCCCGATAAAATCATTAAGCTGGCCCAAAATATAGAGCGGTATAGCCTCAAGCTAAATCATCTGGTGTGTGACCTGCTCCACTCAACTGTTATAGAGAACGGTCAGCTCAATCTAAATAAGAACCGCTTTAAAGTTTCCGACCTGATCGATGGCTGTTGCGGACATATTCGACTGGAAGGGAAGTACAAACTTACATTTAGCGGCGACCATGAACTCGAAGCTTACGCGGATGAACAAAAAATTGACCAGGTATTGGTTAACCTGGTTAACAACGCTGTTAAATACGCCCCGAACTCATATGAGATCACCATAGCGGTGAACGAAGTTGCGGATGGTGTCAAAGTTTCGGTTACCGATACGGGCGAGGGCATCCCGGCTGATAGCCTGCCAAAGTTATTTGACCGCTATTACCGGGTTAATCAGTCTGATAAACAGTCAGGGATTGGGTTGGGTTTGTATATCTGTTCAGAGATCATCAGGCGGCACGGCGGCGAGATTGGGGTAGAAAGCGAGCTTGGCGTTGGAACCACGTTCTGGTTTACTATTCCGCAAGTAAGCGTTAACAATTAACACGTAGTCAGTTTTCCAGTGCGCGATCATTCACATGTACGAATGCTTCCGTAAAGTGTCGTATAAAAGATCCAGATCGAACGGTTTAGGAATGTAGTCGTCAAAACCTGCCTGATCATAGACTGCATGAATATTTGAGTTACAACTGGAAGCAATCACGGGTAGATGCCGGTACTTTGCTTTGATCTGCTGTAAGACACCAAGCGCTTCCTCGCCCTTTAATTTGTAATCCAGCATAACCACGTGCGGCCTGGTCGATTCGATCATGTTTAAAAAATGATCGTCACAATGCTGAATAGGGTAAACACGAAAACCTTCTTCCTTCAGAGCGAAAGACAAGATATACAATACATCTTCATCCGTTTCCTGTACAATTACTGTTTCCATACTACTCGGTTTGGGTAAGATTTCCAAAAAGAGTAAGAAACGTTGCTATGGGTACTTAAATGGTGTAGTCAGTAAGGACTACACATCAATTCTCAATTCTGAGAACACATCTGATCTTAAGTTCTTAGGTTCGGCCGTCCCGACGTTTTTTGGAAGTGTTATAAATACTTTTTCTTATAAGAATTTCGAGTTGTCTTTTAACATCATTTACAAGTTCGGCTATTATTTTAGACGAACATCTGTGAACTATACGCAGTTGTTTGCAGGGAATTATATGCAGGCTGACTATTCAAAGCGCTGGCAAAAGCCAGGTGACGAACTGAAAACTAATGTGCCTGCTATAGTCTACCCGGCTGATGCAAACAGTGATGAGTTTTATCGTCTCTCTTCCGTGCTTGTGGACAAAGGAGATAACATAACGTTCCAGGATTTTAAATTAGGTTATACATTCCAAAAAAGTAGCTTTCAACATTTTCCCTTTAATAGCTTGAGTATTTACTTCTATGCGAGTAACCTCGGCCTTATTTGGCGCGCGAACAAAGATCATTTAGACCCGGACGCGATATCGGGCTATCCTACACCCAAAACTATTGAATTCGGTTTAAGTAGTAATTTCTAATTTATAAATAAAATGAAATCAAAAAATTATATCCTCTGCTTACTGTCGCTTTTAGTTATGACAGCAGTAAGTTGTAAAAAGGGATTTTTGGACGCAAAACCAAGTTCAACAATCCTACAACCCCAAACCCTTGACGATTTTCAAAGCTTGCTCGAAAATAATAATATTACCTATAGCCCCGCTTTGCCAACATTAGCCGGAGATGAATATGTCTACATAAGTTACCCGATATGGCAAAGCGCCAGGACCGCAACTGAAAGGAACTCTTATGTATGGGCTGTAAATCTGTTCAACGGAGAAACGTCAGGTGGAGATTGGAGCATTCCTTACCAGGCGATATTTTATTCGAACAATGTATTAGCCGGTCTTGATAAATTTCAGTCAGAAGGAAATGATTTATCACGGATAAAATTCATTAAGGGTTGGGCATTGTTTGCCAGAGCGTTTGCTTATTTTGAACTCGTAAATAATTTCTCAACTGCCTACGACCCAAGCACGGCAAATGCAGATTTGGGGGTTCCAATTAAGCTAAACCCTTCCGTAGATGACATCCAGCCAAGGTCTTCGGTTCAGCATACCTACGATCAGATTTTATCGGACTTAAATGCGGCCACGCCATTATTGAGTGCCACGCTGCCATTAAATAACAGGGAACAGCCCTCACAAATCGCTGTACACGCATTGCTTGCACGCGTATACCTTAACATGAGGAAATATGATCTGGCAGAATCACAGGCTGACAGTACATTACATCTATATAACACTTTAATTGACTACAATGCGGTAAGTACCACAAGCATCCAGCCTTTTTTAAAAACTAACGATGAATTGATATTTTACAAGTCGGCAAATACGAGCTATGCCTCTGCTACAGTCTTCCATAACAGTTATACCAGGGTCAACCCCGCTCTTATTAATCTATATGATCACAATGATTTACGATTACAAATTTTTTATTCCTTACAACCTGACAGTTCAAACATTATGAAAGTTCAGTATGATGGGCTTACTACCTTGTATCCTTTTACAGGATTGGCCACGGATGAAGTTTACCTTATCAAAGCTGAATGTGCCGCAAGACGTAATGATGTCGGAACCGCCATGACCTATCTAAACGATTTGCTCATTAATAGGTACAGCACAAACACTTTTACAAGTGTGACAGCTTCAACTTCTACTGATGCTTTAAATAAAATATTGATCGAAAGACGAAAGGAGTTGGTCTGGAGAAACCTTCGTTGGTATGATATTAAGAGATTAAATAAGGAAGGAGATAATATTATACTGACTCGTTTGCTTAATGGCCAAATATATACGCTACCCCCTAATGATCCAAGGGATGTCTTTCCTATTCCCGATAATGAAATATCTTCAAGCGGTATACAACAAAATGTCAGGTAGGATGAAGAATTTTATAGCGATAACCATATTCCTATTGCTGATGAGTAATAGAATATTTAGTCAGAGTCGAGGTAATAATACAAAATTCCAAGATGATAGGGTCGTAATCCAAGGCAAAGTGGCCGATTCTCTGATAAGACAGTTGCCTGAGGGTATCAGCACAGTAACACTCTTGATCTCAAAATATCCTTTACCATCTGTAAACATGGTTGGGGTCGCCTATAAAAGATACGAGATGAAAGTTCATTATAACGAACAATTTAAGTTAACTATCCATCCTCCAGCAGATAGGTTTTATATGTCATTATATTATGATTTAGAACCGGTCAGTTCCCATTTTTTTTGGTCTGATATTGACAACATTTATATACTTGAAAAAGGTGATAGTGTAAATGTGAGTTTGAAAAAGGATTTTTTCTTGTTTTCCGGAAAGGGGGCGGCAAAACTCAATTGCGAAAGTGAAATTTATAAAAGGAATTATGATAGTTCTGAATTGTTTGTAAACGCTGTAAATAATCGTGATTATAAATATTTTTTTAATACAGTAAGCCATAAAATAGATTCCTGTTTTAAACTTCAACTTGCTATTATTAAACAATTTAAAAATGAATTAAGTGTCAAGGATCAAGATATTTTAATCGCTAACTCCTACGGGCTCAGTTATTATTCCCTTTTAAGGGAAATCAGACAAAGTATGGGAATGAATGGTGATACGGCCATTTTTAAACCTGTAATAAATAGCGATGATTATAAACAGATTGATTTTACTATTGGTAAAAATGTCGATCCGGAAAATTTAGCTCAATCACCAATTTATGTAAGTGCCATATTTGAAAAAATACGTCTTGATAATTTTTTAATGGTTAATGGTATTGTTCAATTACCGGCCTCGATTCAAAAAACCTTTAAAACGATCAAGAACCAGTTCCATGGTTCAATTAGAGATAAGTTACTATGCCTATTTTTTATAAATTATTCAAGGACACCTACATCTTTCGATTATTTGGAAGATGCGATTAATATCTGCAACGATGGGATATATAAACTGTATTTACTTGATTTACAAGAAAAGTCATCGGTAGGTTCACTCTTTTATAATTTTCATCTGCCTGATCCAAGTGGAAAAATTATAAATCTATCTGATTTTGGCAATAAAGTTGTAATCGTGGATTTTTGGTATACTGGATGTGAAAATTGCATTAATTTGCATCAGGCAATGAAAAAAGTGGTTGCATTTTACAAAGACAATCCAAACTTTATTTTTTTATCAATTTCAATAGATCGAGATAAGCAACGGTGGATAAGCAGTATAAGGAGCGGAAGATATGTTGATCCGAACGGGGTTAATCTTTTTACTGAAGGAAGCGGTGATGAACATCCTTTAATTAAGGCGGCGAAAATTATAGGATACCCAACCACAATTATATTAAAATCCGGAAAAGTAGTTAGTTCTAACCCACCTTTTCCGAATGGGAAAACTATTTTTGATGGAGGCACGAAGCAACTAATTAATTTAATTGATAATGCGTTAAAATAAAAAAAGGAGGGGATTAAAGCCCCCTCCAATTGTTATTTAATCACCATCATAAACGCCTTTATCAGCATCTATAGGTGTTATCCAACCATTGCTTTGGAAAGTCGATGCTTGCGCAGCTGTAAAGTTGGAGGAAGTAACATGGGTTGCACCTGCAGTAGTTACTTCATAGCCGCAGGGAACAGATTTTGTATTTTCGCAAAGCGAAGGATTATAAGCACTACTTAGTTTTTGATAAGATCCGTTAGCCTGGTTGCCATATTGATCACCAGCAGCTTTTTTTGCATTTGTGAATGAACTAAAACCGAGTGCCAATGCGCCCACTAATAGGCCAAAAGCGATTTGCTTGAAATTTTTCATGATTTTGATTTTTTTAAAAATTTATTGAAATTAATGAGTCGGACAGCCATTACGGCTATTATAATAAAAGCAAGGTTAAACCATATGTGCTGTGACCAACTAAGTTTTTCGATGGCACCTCCACAATGGCATGGTAATTTTTTCTCCCAAATCAACGCGCTAATAATGTAGAGGGTAAACCCGCACATAACTACCATAAAACAGTACAATCCAATTTTGGCCGTTTGGGGGATAAGTAATAATGTCGCAGTTATTATTTCAACTATGGGAACTGCAAAAGAAACAAATACTGCAAATCCACTAATGAGGTGTACTCTTGTCAGACCCTTTAAAAAGCGGTCATGATCGACTATTTTGGCATTGGCAGTATAAATAAATAGGGCCATACATAACCATCGTATGGCTATTACTATTCTTTGTCTGGTAAGTTGAGAAAATTGAAATATTGAATTGTTAATTATTACGCTTTCCATGAGTAGGTAGAATTATCCATCATTAAATCAATCGATAACGTCTGTTATCGGCAGGTGCGTAACCTGCATTTTAATTTGATCCTGTTTGTCACCAAGCTCCTTTCTCTTTGTATTACTTAAATGTTTAATTAAGCTGTTAATCATTCTTGAAAGTCAGCAACCAAATATCAACTAAATGATGTCATCAGGTAAATTGGAACAACTATTTTCAAGAATCAATGATATAAAGTTAGATGGCAAATGGCTTCACTCCAAATTGTTGTATGACGCAAAAAGCTTGATTATCAGTAATACTTTGCGAATGGTTTAAATACCTATCTACAAAGTGTTTTATACTATGTATAAAATTTTGTTTAAGAATGTTCAATCTATCAATAGCACACAAATGGCGCAGCAGTGATTTATGCAATAATTGATTAGCATTTACTACAATAGTAAGCGTGTAATATGATCCGAGGATAAGGGTTAGCGTATCTCCGGGTTCGCTTTGCCAGGTAAATAAAAAAAAGTATCCATACGCTGAATCCAATTAAAAAAGCTGGTAACTTATTTGGTAAGGATGTCGCTGCAAGAAATGCCATTGTACCGATAATTGATGTTAGGCATAATAAAATGACTGTTCTCATAAGCTTTGAAATTATTATGCGCTTACTAAACGCGTGGTTCTTCTTTATTCAATTGGGTTTATTAATCTTTTTGTTTTCAGCTCGTTCCGGTCAACCAACAATTCAACGACATTTGCCTGTACTTCATCAACGATGCTCCAGTCTTTTTCGATATAAATATCGGTCACCTTGTTCCCTTGATCTACATGGTTAAGTGCCAGTGCTATATCATCCTTTTAGGAAGAGTTGCCGCTAATGGCCGATAAAGACAGCCGACCAGCGGAAGGAATCCTATACATTGTTTATCCAACGTTACATACCCATATTTCGGACGATCGTTCCGTTAGAATTCCACTTCGATAGTCAAATCGGCCATACATAAATAATACCTCTGTCGTTCATAACGAAAGATCTATTATTTGCCTTTTAACGCCGCTGTCCCGAAATCAATTGGCAATCCGGTTTCCGGCCAGCTGCTTACCTGCGCATCCTTGTTAAGTGCTACTTTTACATCCCCAAATTTTGTTGGTGCAACACTGATGTTCCAGCCATCCGCTAACAATAGTGGTTTTTTACCGTTAAGGTCCTTCTTCGCTGCCGTAATGGTGATCGTTCTTGTTTCACCAGGCACCAGTGAAATGTAATTATCTGAATAGTAAACCGGTAGCACACGAAGTCCGCATCCTTGTTGCCTCAATTGAAAGTGGGTCATTAACGCCAAGTGTCTGCTTGTATTGCGGATTTTCACGTTAAGGACACAGTTATCCGGTTTGTCCTGGCGGATAATCCCTATTTCCAGTTTTACCAGTGGCAGTTCATTTAGACCATTAAGGTTGTCCGGCTCCATTGCTGATGCCCGCCAATAAAAATTTTGTGAAATCAACTGACCTGCGTTGTTGAGGAGCTTCAGCTTTACAAAATAGATTTTTGACTGAATATCTTGAACCTTAAGTAACCCACAGTTAGTAGCTTGGCTACTGGCGGCGCTGACATCAAAATTTTGGTTGCGTATTAATGTACCGTTAAGTTCGTAAATGGCAGCCAACACCTTTAAGTCATCAAATGGCCTGCCCAAGTTATTAATAACTTGAATCTGTCCGGTTTTTTCATTTAACTGAATATGAACCGGTTCACATGCAGACCTTACTGCGAACAATGATGCGTTAGGTTCGAGGTCATGGTGATAAAGTTGCCAAACAAAGCTCGGTTGCGCGGGATTGCTCATCCAGGTAATCACACCTGTCGAAGGTTTGAACAACTTGGCATTCCTGCCTTCATACATCGCGCGGAAAGCTTCATAATTAGCCAGCTGTCCCTTACGCACAAAGTCGGCCAGGTTGATCACCTTCCCATAACGCTCGGCAATCATCTTCCGGTAATTGTTTCCTGACTGCGCGCCGTTGGCGAAATCGTGCTCCGCCCAATCGTCATTAATTACTTCCCAATCCTTCCTCGGCATCATTCCATGTATGGACTCAAGCGTAGGAATAGACATGCTGCCTATTTCTGTTTTGAAAGCTTCGTTAAATTCATAATATTTGTCCGGCCGACGCCAGAAATAAGGCCCGCCTGAATTTACACCCCGTCCGTCAGTGGAACTGGCCTGGTATAGACGTACCGGCTCGAGTTCTTTCATAATTTGGCGTAACGAATCATCAATGTTTTTAGGTGGAAAACCTTCGTTTCTGGCACACCATACTGCAATGGACGGATGATTACGGAATCGCAATATCTTTTCCCGGACATTTGCTAAATAGAGATCAATGTTAGAAGGATTTGGCCCGTCACTTGGGTTGGGCTGAAAAAATTCATCCCATAATAATAGGCCATACTTATCACAGAGCTCATAAAAATCTTCACTGGTACTTTGTCCGACCCAATTACGGATCATAGTATAGTTAGCTTGTTTATGCATCCGTATTTCAGCGTCCAATCTATTCCGGGGAATGCGCTTCATTGCTTCATCCATACCCCAGTCCCCACCTTTACACATCACCCGAACACCATTTACTGAAATAGTTAAGTTATCAGTGTCCGGTACGGTATAGGTAATTTTTCTGATTCCGAATTTAAATGCTTTGCAATCTGAAACTTTACCTGCTAATTTGAAACTCATCTTAACATTATACAAGTTTTGTGGCCCGTAGCCGTTTGGCCACCATAAATTTGGATTATTAATATGCAGCTGACTAAACTCCATGGGATTAAAAACTAATCTTTGCGAAGACATCGGCGGAAGCACTACATCTCTTTCAAAAAAGATTGTACCGAAGTATCCCGAAAATGTCCCGTGTTGCAAAGAATTTGTTAGATTTTCGACCGTTGCTGCTGCGGTTATATCGGCTGTTTTTAAGCCGGGCAAAGCTACATCGCTCGTCACCAGCGGGTCTTTCAGGATAACAGGGCCACTTGCTGAAAGAAAAACTTTTTGCCATATACCGGTATTCCGGTCACGTATCGCGGGGATCCAGTCCCAGCCTATTGAGCATAAAAACGTTGGTCCATCCAAAGCGGTCACCCCGCCGTTCTTTCCCATTCCATTCTTAATCGTATGTTCATGTGGTATTCCAGGATTAGGTTCGGGTGAAACTAATACTGCCAGAGCAGCTTCTTCCCCTGGTTTGACAAAATTACTGATATCAAATATTCCGCGGCTGAAAGCTCCCTCGATCAGGCCGACCTTTTTCCCGTTCAACCATACTTCCGCCGTATAATTGATACCGTCGAAATTAAGCCATATCTGTTTTCCATGGTAATTTTTCGGTACGTTAAATATGGTGCGGTACCAATAAGCCGTTTTGTTCAGGCTTTCGGGAATCTTATCCGGGCGATTATTTTCTCCATACAGCGGTTCCGGATACACGTGGTTGTTCACAAGTGTAGTCAAAACAGTACCGGGCACTGTAGCCCTGTACCAGCTCTTGGTGTTAAAGTCTTTGGCAGAAATAACATCGCCGCTATGTGTAACCTGTTTTTGATCCTGCATAAACCATTGACCGGAAATATCGTGCTGGCTGGGAAGCGTCTGGGCTGCTAGTTTCATGGTGAAAAGTAAAATGGCTAAAAGCGAGATAAAGTATTTTTTCATTTTTTTTATGTTTAAGGCATTCGCAAAGCAAAGCAATTGAATATCTGTTTATAATGATTTTTTAGTAGACTTCTTTGATAAGATAAATATCGCATCCGTTTGCGCCGCCAGCGGCCAGTTATTTATAACCGGTTTTCCAGCTATTAGCTGACCTTTGCCAACCGACTGGTATAATCCATTTTCACAATTGTAGACTACCAGGTCATAATCAGGAAATGATTGGCTTAACGTCAAATTTATTTCTGTCGGCTTTGTTATGGGATTAAATACATAAACAAATATCTTATCGCCACATTTGACACTATAGTCAATCACCGAGGTGTCTGAATCTTTTACAGGAACTTTTTCGAAATTCCCATTGCCAGCACTTAACATCTTGTTCATAACCAACCTGACACGAGCTAAATAAATATCTGTTTTCCGGTTATCAAAATACTCCCACCACCAGGACATAGGTAAAATTGGCGTAGGTGAAAACAGCCCGTACCAGAGGCCTCTTTTATAATCGCTATCCATTTCAGGGGCAAAATCATCGAAGTTTTTGGACCAATCCCATTCATAACTGTATTCTCCGATAACATAGGGCTTATGAAAGTCATTTTCATAACTTTCAATATTCTTAGGGATACTTGCCGTGTTTTTGTAAATATGTTTTTGGTTAATATCAATGTTCGGGAGCGTGTTGAGTCCTTTCAGATCCCTATGCGATATACTAGTTGTTACAGGATGGCCAAAAGGGTCAGATTTTTTTAAGTAAGTACTCATTTCATTATGCCATTGTACGATGGAATCCGGACTGATTGGTTTGGTTTTATTGGCAAACTGCACGTTGTCAACTTCATTAAAAAGTTCCCACACTCCTATAGCGGGACTATAACCCCAACGCGCAATAAAATACCTCAGACGGTCCTTATAACGTTGCTTCGATTTTGGATTAACGAAAAAGTCGGCAGACGTTGGAGAAAAACCCCCGGTGCGCACACTAAATGCTCCCTGTCCGAGCGTCAGCATCATATGTAGATGCAGCGAATCACACAATACGACCAGCCTATCCATTTTAACGATGGCACTTGGATTAAAATAATCATCAGACGCTTTATAACGGTTACTGTTAACGGGTTTTTGCCAGTCTACAGGCAGGTTGAATGCAGCAATCCAGGTACGAAAGAAGTTGCCACCATGACTTGCCAGGGATCGTAGCATATATTCATAGTTATATTTGGAGTCTTCATGAAGCGCTTTAAAAAATTTGGAGTCGTCACTTGCCCGAGACTCCCAACCGATGTTTTCACCCAATCCACGAAACGGTTTACCGTTATCAAATTGCATCACCCAATTATTTTTTACATGGAGAATGCCATTTCCATCGGACGGCTTTACTATAAAATTCGCTGTTTTGGACGTGCTAATTAGATTTGCTCCTTCACGCAGCGTTGCGGCATACCGATAACGTCCTTTTTCCTGGGGAGCAAATCGTGCTTTCCAAAGTGATTTTTCACCGCTCCGTCCCGAATCATAGTAGCAGGGCAATGTCAACTTTTTCCCTGAAGGCGTTGTAAATACTATATCCAAAGCGATATCCTGTTGAAAATACGGGTTAACCCATTGCGCTTTTAGCGAAATATTAAATTCCGTTTTTTTGTAAAGCATGGGTTTAACGGTCAAAAGCGCTACATCACTGATTTGCGCGAATACCAATTGTCGGAACGACCAAAAGATAAGGGTTATTAAAAAAGTTCGTTTATTCATATTGGTGCAATTTTCTTCTGTTATGTGTATAGGTTTGATCAATTAGGATTAAAAAAGCTGTCCAGTAATACATATCGCTTTCTGTGGATCTCAGCTGCTGAATGGCTGTCTGCGTCCAGCACCATCACTTTAGGTATGCTGCTCTGGAGTCCAAACCATGTCGCCTGGCCTTGACCATTCGGATTGCCGGTTTTAATAAAGTTGGCAAAGTAATTCTGCATGGTTGCAGAAACATTAAAATCATCAGGTGTCCAGTCATAATTCTTATTAAATTTTAAGTTGCCTAGCGCATATTCAATTTCGGAGGCGTGTGACGCGCCATAAGTAGAAAATTGTCCATCAACTTGTGGTCTTTTACGTGCAAATAAGTAACGGTAAACAAAATGTCCATCAGTTTTTGAATGTAGATCAATAAATTTCCAAGTTGCGTAAGCAATAAATCGGTCTGCCGCAAGGTCGGTGGCTACTTGTTTTACAGCTGAATCGGCTGCGACCGGATACAACTTCAGAACTTCGTTTGCTCGGCTTCCGTATAGCTTGTTTATAGTATCTGTATAATTCTTAATCTTCGGTTTATCTGTACCCAGTAATGAATGGTAATCAACTTCTGCAGAATTCCAGCCAGCCAGTAAGGGAACGTCCATTTGCCTTCCAGTGGCAAAGATCGATTGCGGCGTCTCAGGCAAAAAATAACCGTCAACCGTTAAGGGAAAGTGTGTAGATGCCGACAATTCCAGTAATTGAGCAGCAGGAATTTTACGTAACTCAGTTAGTGATTCCGCATGTGCTGCGACCTTGAATTTGAGTCCCACATTTTCGGCTTCCCGAAGGGGTACCGGCGATAAATTGCCCAGCATGGAACCACTTTCAGCTATGGCACCTACGAACAAACCTTTAGATAATGGTGAGGCCATTTGGGCGCAAACCGACATCGCGCCAGCAGATTCGCCACCGATCGTGATTTTTTCGGGGTCGCCTCCGAAAGCACTTATGTTCGTCTTAACCCATGCTAAAGCTGCATGCTGATCCATCAGGCTGTAATTGCCTGTGCAATGATGGGACGATTCTTTAGCTAATTCGGGCAACGCTAAAAGTCCAAAAATGCCCAGGCGATAATTTATGGTGACTGTTAGAATACCCTTTCTTGCCAGCGCGGCTCCGTCGTACCTGTATTCCGAACCGTCACCAGCTATGAAGCCACCGCCATAGAAGTAGACCAATACCGGTAATTTTTCTTTTGCGGAAGTAGCAGGCGTCCAAACGTTAAGATAGAGACAATCTTCACTCTTTCCATCACTACGGGAATACATATCATCATATATCTTTCGCTGCATAGGCTGCGGCCCGAAATGATCAGCAACGCGAATACCTGACCACCGTTTCGGCGGTTGCGGTTCACGCCATCGCAAATTGCCTATCGGCGGCTGCGCAAAAGGGATGCCTTTAAAAGAGCTAACACCTGAAGAATCAGTAACACCTTGTAATACACCTTCGGCTACTGTGAGTCGAAGATGAAGTTTTTTTTCGGAATTGCTCTGCGCGTGTACTGTTAGACAGCAGTTAAATGCGAATAATAACAGATAATATTTCTTCATAAACTTATTTTTACCAAACATAAGTAGCTACAGAACCGGATTTTAAGGAAGCATGGCAAAACTTCCCATCGTAAGAGATTTGAAAATTGCGATCTGATTTACTGTTGTTTGCAACAATTAATACCGTTTTACCATCCGGCGTTAGTAAAGCCACATTACCTAAACCATCCGAATTAGTGCTGGAGATTCGTCTTGATCCGGGTGGGACAAATTTTGACACGTGTGCAATAGTATAATAAGCGAGATTCCTCTCGACAGTATCACCTTCAATAGTGATGGCCCCCTGGCAAGACGCACACCCGCCGTTATCAGTATGTGGGCGGTTGTAACGGTCCGCCGCTAAATTCCATAATATAATATTGCGGCTCCAGTTACGCAGAGCGCCGATGACAATGCGTTCTTCAGGTTTGGCAACGTCAAAATCAATATGGTTAACAACCATCATCTCCGTGAAGTATACATTTTTATCAGGGAATGCATCATGCACTTTACTTAGCGCAGAAATATCACCGGCATAAAGATGAAAGCCGGAACCATCAACAAATTGGCGTGCAGCTGGATCTGTCAGAATTGAAATTGGATATTCCGGCGCGTCACAGTTATGATCATACAAAATAATTTTAGTACCAATGCCCGCTGCCCGTAAGGTTGGACCAAGGTAATTTTTGATAAAGGTCAGTTCCTGCTTTGCCAGGAATTGCATACTAGGTGTATTACCATCGTTGAAAGGTTCATTTTGGACTGTGATGGCATCGATATGGATACCGTGCACACGCATAGCTTTTATATAGTTTACAAAATAGTTGGCGTACACATCATATAACTCCGGTTTTAACATACCGCCCTGGATGTTGTGATTAGTTTTCATCCATACCGGAGCGGACCATGGGCAAGCAAGAATTTTGATTCTAGGATTAACGGCCAGTATTTCCTGAAGAACCGGGACCACATATTGTTCATCCTCCTTTATCGAAAAGTAATTTAATTTTTTATCGGTGGCATCCGGGGCGATATCATCATATGAAAAGGTATGATCGTTTAAGTCGCTCGAACCGATACTCAACCGCAAATAACTGATACCAATCCCGTTTCCTTCATTTGTAAATAATTCTCTTATAAGCGACAGACGTTTCTGGCTTGACATTCTCGAAATATATTGGGCACTGCCACCCGTTAACGCAAATCCGAATCCAACGATGGATTGTGCAATCTGCGATGGTGTAATAATGATCGTAGAATCAAAGTTTTGAATCTTAGCAGCAGTAAATTTCAATGGAGCTTGTTTCTCAAGTAATTTTGACCTGTCACTTGTGGTCAGCCAATAATTAACTTTGTTTTGAGCCTGGCTGACCTGAATTAGGCTCATGATCCCAGCTAATAATAGCAGCCATTGTACTTGTCTATTCTTGATCATAATTCTCATTTCCCCACTTTTATATGAATATTTATCATTACTACTAAAATCAGCAGTATTAATTTACCTACCCCTGTAGCTTCCAATTCGCGTCCAGCAGGAAATGAAACCCACCGGAATCGATGATCAATTGTAGGGATTTTACCCACCAGCAATCTTTCCCTCTGCTTGTCAAAGATTACACTGAAAAACCGTTCAGTGCCGATGCTATGCTCTTTGACCATGGCTACCTGTTGCCTATATAAAATATTAAACCTCATCACTTCATTCTGGGAAACGAATGGCCTGTATTCATTCAATGCCCCCCGAAAAGACGGACTCCTTATTAGCGTTTTCATTCTTTCTGATCAGTTCTAACACTTTTTCAACCGATGACTCAGACGTTAGCCCATCAGCCGGTGTATTCATGACATAATCAGTCAATCTTTCCAAGGAAGAGACAGCGACATGTGTACGCGTATCGGAAGAAGCATAATAAATATATACAGTTCCATTTTCATCCAGTATCCAACCGTTAGAGAATACTACATTGGACACATCGCCTGTACGTTCATCTCCTTCGGGTGCAAGAAAATAACCGGCAGGTTTATAGATTACCTTGGTAAGGTCATCAAGCGCGGTCATGAACAAATAAAGGGTGTAACGCAGTCCGGCTGCAGTATTCCTTACGCCATGCGCCAGGTGAATCCACCCAAATTTGGTTTTCAGTGGAGCCGGGCCTTGTCCATTCTTCGCTTCATAAATGGTATGGTATATTTTTTTGTCAATCACAAGTTCTTCCTTGATTACCGGATGAGTTATATCGTCGGCCAGACCATACCCTATTCCGCCACCTGACCCCGCTTCTATAAAGCTGTCTTGCGGTCTGGTATAGAAACAATATTGCCCATTTACAAATTCAGGATGTAATACCACATTTCTTTGCTGTGGTGAGGGCGTCTTCAGATCCGGCAGCCGCTCCCACTGGAGCAGATCCTTTGTACGCACTATTCCGCATTGCGCGATAGCTGCAGTCTGGTCATTTTTATTAGCCGCAGGATCTCTCCGCTCAGTGCAAAAGAGCCCGTATACCCAGCCGTCCTCATGTAATACCACCCTCATGTCATAAATGTTGGTATCTGGAATGTCAGTTGGCGGAATGACAACAGGTTTATCCCAAAACGTGAAATTATTGATACCGTCAGGGCTTTCGGCGATGGCAAAAAAAGATTTCCTGTCAACCCCCTCCACCCTGGGCACGAGGATATACTTGCCGTTCCATTTGATTGCCCCAGCGTTAAATACCGCGTTAAAGCCAAAGCGTTCCATTAAGAAAGGATTGTTTTCCCTATTTAGATCATAACGCCAGTTTAGCGGGATATGTCCTGCGGTTAATACTGGATACTGATATCTTTCATAAATACCATTGCCATCAGTTTCCTGCTGATTTTCACGTTCTATCACTTGCTGATATGTATTTTGAAGTGCGTTCAGACGTTTGTCAAATAAATTATTCATGATTTTTACTAAAAATGTTTGTTAGTTTATTTCTTTATTCCTTAAGTTTAATCTTCAAGCCTATTCCACCAGGTGCGTTTAAGGATATATCCTATAATTGCCAAAAATATAATTACCCCAAACGCAGGCAGATTCATACGCGTAATAACATACATAGGAAGTATAGTCAGGCAAAGTTGAGCGATGATACCCAGCGAGACGTTAAACATGTCCAACCTGAAATCCTTATTAGCCTTAAAATTGGGATCGCCTGCGATGACCTCGCGGTGAACAGGATCCCAAAAACCCCAAGGCTTTACAGTCTTGTAGAATTGAATCAGTACATTCATATCTGTGGCCGGCGCAGCATATGTGCCGGCAATGCTTGCAGCCAGCGAAATGATAAATAACAATGGCCACCAATAAAGCGGCAGCCCAGATGTTAAATAAGGCATCACCAGCGCGCAAACAATTCCTGCTATCATTCCCCATAAAAACCCGTTTGCATTAAAGCGCCACCAGAACCATTTTAAAATGTTGGCAGCGACGTATCCGCCATACAGGCCGCCTACGATCCATTGCAAAATGTCGTTTACATTGTGCGCTATAAATCCAAAAATGGTTCCGACAATAACCACCAGCAGACCAACTATATAATTCATATAGAGAATGCGTTTATTCCCCGCTTTCGGATTAACGTATTTGAGGTAAATATCATTAACGACATAGGCTTGCGCCGCGTTCAGCGTACCACTGAAGGTTCCCATGAAAGCTCCCAATAAACCTGTAAGCACTAGCCCCATGATCCCTGCTGGTAGAAAAGCATTGATTGTCGCAGGTAGCACTCTCTCAAAGTCTGTTACCCCATCCGGTCCCTGGATATTGATCTGATGATAATACAGCAAACCCAGAATTGTTAGGCCAACGACAAGTGAATAACGCACCGGTAATAAAATAATACTTACAAACCCGGTCATTTTACTGGCATCTTTCGGACTACGGGTACTCAGCACTTTTTGCATATCATAATTAGGCGCCGGCCCTGCCAACGACGCGAATACCCCTTTTAATAACATCATCATAAAAAATATGCCGAACAGCCCATACCCATCATCAGCAATCTTTTTATTTGCTTCAGGTATAATATGGCTCCAATCCAGGTTCAGCTTCCAGCCAAAGAATGGATCAGACCATCCTGCCGGTGTTAGCAGATGCTGATTGGCGTTGTGCTGCCACGCAATAAAACCAACAGCGAGGCAGGCAAAAATCATGATGACGTATTTGATAACATCTCCCAGTACGATACTGTGCATACCCCCAAGGACCGCATACAGTGTGGCGATCAATGTGAAAACGATGCCATAAAAATGCGGCACATACTGCGGCTGCAAGTTGAACGGCATATAATTTTTGATGAGCTCCCACGGAATAAATATTTGCACAAATTTTCCCAGCCCAATGAAACCGTAGGCCATAAAACCGAGGCAACCAATAAGGGCGAACGCTATTACAATGATATGGGAACCCTTTACGCCTTTTCCTGATTTACCAAATCTGGTTTGAAGCCATTCTGCGCCGGTATTGGCATTGCTCCTCCGTAGCCATTTGCTTAAGAACATCATCATAAATACCTGATTGAAGACTGGCCAGAGCCAGGGAATCCAGATACTCTTGAAGCCATAAACAAAGCAAAGAGCGACCATCCACATTGTACCGCTAATGTCAAACATATCAGCCGCATCACTTAGCCCCAGCATATACCATGGCAAAGCTTTGCCACCCATTAAATAACTGTCTTTATTTTTTCCTGAACTTTTGCGTAACCAGAATCCTATAAAAATGACTGTTGCCAGGTAGCTGATAAGAATTAGAAAATCTATCGGTTTAAGTTTCATTAGGTTGTTAGTTATTAATTGGCACTGATAAATTTCTTTTTTCGTTTCTCATCCACCCTGCCCGATATTCACTTAAAGGAAAATGGCATTTACCTATGATTTGGTTCATTACGCCGGACTAAGTTGAGTATAGCCGACACGACCAATCATTTCCATGCAAACGCGACTATTATGATAGGGACACTTCCAGAAACCCGCCTTTCCGTATCCCGGAATTATTTTTCCATCTGCTTCCACCCCCCAGTACCATTCACCTTTTTTCCGGTCAATCAAGTGATTGGTGGTGAAGTTCCAGGCGGCCAGCGCATTTTCTTTAAACCGCGTTTCACCGGTTATTTGCCATGCATTGTAAAAGCCAACGACCGCTTCTGCCTGAACCCACCAGTGCCGATCAGTGACCATATGATTTTCAGTTGGTTCAAATTCATAGTTTAAACTGCCGTCAGCATTCTGACATTTACTTATTTGGTGGCTAATGCGGATGGCTAACTCCCCGACTTCTGCAATCAATTGCTCATCTTGCAGCGATTCTGCAGCCCTGTATAGCAACCAGGCAGCTTCAATGTCATGACCATAGGAAATCGTTTCAGATTTCGAATTCCAATTCTCGTCTAAGAATAACCTCAGGTGATAATTAGACTTGTCAATTAAATGATCCTTAAAATTGCTGATCAATTTTCTGAGTTGTTCACCGAGTTGTTTGTCCGGCCATTGCGTGTATAGTAAGGAGTAAGCCTCCAGAATATGCAGGTGTGTATTGGCGGTCTTCTTCTCATTCGCGTCTTTCGCACTTAAGCGAAGGTCATCAATCGGCTTCCATTCACGGCTGAAGGCTTCGAAATAACCGTCATGAATAACGTCATAACTCCAGGCTTCGATAAGGCAATACAGCTTTTTAGCCAAGCTTAGTGCTTCGCTATTGCCTGAAGCCTTATAGTAAGCTGCAAAACCGTAGATAACAAATGCCTGCGCGTAAACTTGTTTTTTGACATCAGCGGGTGAACCATTGTCGTTCAGTGACCAAAACACCCCACCGAAAACAGGATCGATAAAGTATTTATTAATATACCGGTAAGCTCTTCCTGCAAGGCGCAGGTATTTGTCTTTCCCTGTCAAGCTATAAGCGGCTGAAAAAGACCACAGAATTCGTGCATTTAACACGGCTCCTTTTGTTGCGCCGGCCACAGGCAGATTATGATCATCGACTGCTCCATAAAACCCTTCCGCTTCCGGATCGACTGTATATGTTGCCCAGTAGGTGAGGATATCTTCCAATTCTCTTTCGAACGACTTTCGTAATTCCCAGTCAGTAAAAACATTCATTTTATTTACTACTTTTTAATGCTTTAATAATTTATATGATGTGTCGACGGCATTCCCCGCTAATTCCAACCCGGCATTTTATCGAGAGTCAAAACATTAGTAGCACTGTGCACAGATTTAATATCATTTATCGTATTGCTTAGAAATTCAAGTTCTGACCAGCACATAAAAAAAGTCCAGTCCGGCTGCTGCGCTAACTGTTCAGCTGTAGGAAGCTTTGCGCATTCACCAATAGCTATTGGTTTTCCATGTGCTACGTTTTGCATAATCTTGTATTTCGATTCACTATAACCACTTTCATTATCATATACGTCAAGCCCGGCAACATCCCAATATTTGTCTCCAGGATTATAAACAACTACATCATTTTCCAAGGTCTTAAAATCCTGGATATCCCAAACCCATATGAGGTTATCAAGCTTTTTAACACGTGCCATATAGTCATGGAGCATCCTGTAAAGCTTTAGCGTTCCCTCCGGGCCGGGACGACCACCCCACCAAAAAGCTTTCTGGTTCATTTCGTGCATGGGCCGCCATAAGACCTCAACTCCATTGTCCTTTAAGAACTGTAAATAAACGCATACCTCGTCTACTCTTTCTTTCCATATCTTATTTAATTCGGTGCCGTCAGTGGTTAACTCCTTCCATTGGTCATCAGTCAGTTTGCTTAAAACTCCTGAGTTGTTCCAGCCACATGGTTCATTCATACCAGGATTACAGGCATGCCACATAATATTAATTATTGCACCCTTTTTCCATTCCTTTAATGCTTCATTGACCATTAATTGCCGGTTGTCGATATTGTCTTCCTGAAACAGAAAATCGCCGCTCCAAAGGCCCGGATAATGACCAGCGACCGAGTCAACCTTATTAGTCCAACGAGCCGGTGTCGAGTTTGGCTCTTTGTTATGGATACCGGAAACGGTTTCTTTTCCTGAAATGCTGTAAAGGAAGTTTAAAGTTTTAAACTTCGTTCTCTGCTGGCTTTTTACAGGTAATGCAAAACAAGCAAGCTGAATTGTGAATAGTGTTAGAAATCGATAATACATTTGATCTGTTTATAAAAAATATGTCGCCATTTAATCAGCACTCGCTGTCTAAGGGGGAGAGGAGGATATCTCACTGCTTTTAATTATCTAATTAGCATCGTTAAGTTTTTTCTTCTTAAGTTCCATGACTTCAGCCCTGCCTTCCTGAGCCAGGATTTTTATCTGCTGGTAAGATTTTCTCAAACGCCTACCGGCTGTGACATTTCCTTTTTGATGAAACGCAATTGCATCCGCTTCTGCTGCGATTACCATGTCTTTTAGTTTTTGAATTATTGACATAACTTATCTATTAAATGATTCGGTCTTTTAATTATTGTTACTAAATAAAAACACGTTTACTAACGAAATTTTCCCGGAATTCCTTAGGGGTTACCCCTTTTCTTCTTTTAAAAACACGATTGAAATTTGCCATATTATTGAACCCGCATTTATATGATATTTCACCGATTGTCTCTTCGGTATCAATCAGCATTCTAGTTACATGCCCCAGGCGGAAATCGTTCAGATTCTCGACAAACGACTTACCTGTATTGTGCCTGATAAACCGGCTGAAAGAAGCCTCCGCCATATTAGCCACCTTGGCTACATCGGCCAAGGTCACGTGCTGATGAAAATTTTCATTCATAAATTCAAATACATCCCGGATTCTCCGACTGGCATGGTTATGGAATTCATCTACAAACGACCCATCTGATAAGAGTTCTGCCTGGGATAACGACAAAAAATTCAAAATGGACAAAAGTTCTAAAATTGAATCGAAACCGGAGCTTTCATACAAAGCAATAATTCTTGGTGCGATCAGCTCAACTGTGCCAGCAGGGAATAATATACCTCTCTTCGCATTTTCGAACATGTTCCTGATGTTTATCAGTTGATTTTTTCCAAGTAGACCCTCATTTAACAGGTCGTTGTGAAATTGAATGGTAACCTCTTTTATTTTGTCATTTATGCATTTATGATTAAACCAGCCATGTGGAAGGTTTGGCCCGACACAAACCAATTCCTTGCCACCGATTTCACCTATATGATTACCCACAATACGACGCGCGCCGTCCCCGTTCAATATTAGATTTATCTCTATATAGTCATGATTATGCAAGGGGAAAGTGAATTCGCTTTTTTCCCTGGAGAAAATTGCAAAACAATCGTTTTTTGTCAAGGGAGTAACTTCTCTCACGAAATCCATAAGCTCAGAGTTATGTTAGTGGTACCTATTTCCACCCGGGCATTTTATCGAGTGTCACTACATTAGCGGAATTATAGAGGGCTTTGAGCTGGGCATTCGTATTACCTGCAAAAGTGAGTTCAGACCAGCTCATGAAAAATGTCCATTTTGGCTGCGCCAGTAGTTGAGCATCGGTAGGCACAGTCTCACATTCACCAATAGCAATTGGTTTGCCGCCGGCAATATTTACCATGGTATTATATTTAGCTGTAGTATAGCCACTGCCATCGTAAACATCAAGCGCAGCAATATCAAAATAGCTACTACCCGGATTATAAGCATTAACATCATCATTTAAGGATCCAAAGTCCTGCAAGTCCCAAATCCAGATCAGGTTTGTTAATCCCTTGGTTTTGGTCATATAATCATGCATTTGCTGATAAAGCAACCTCGTTCCGTTTGGTCCGGGACGCCCTCCCCACCAAAAACTTCCTTGGTTCATTTCATGTAATGGGCGCCATAAAACTTCAATATTCTGCGCTTTTAATTGTTGCAGGTAAACACAGACCTCGTCGATCATGCTCAGCCATTTGGCATTAATGGCTGTTCCGGGAGTTGTCACCGCAGTCCACTCGGCATCTGTCATTGTGCTGAGTACACCTGTAGTATCATAGGCGCACGGTTCGTTCCGCGCGGGATTACAGGCGTGCCACATCAGATGTACTAAAGCGCCGCTTTTCCATTGGCTGATCGCTTCATTGATCATGATCTGGCGATTATCGATATTATCCTGCTCGAATAAGAAATCACCGCTCCAAAGCCCGGGATATTTTCCTGTCGTTGCAAATATCGAATCCGTCCAAACGGCAGGTGTTGCATTAGGTTCCCGGTTGTGAATACCTGCAACGGCTTTTGATCCCGATATACTGTATAAATAGTTTAATGTTTTAAACGGGGTTACTGGTGTTTTAGCTGTTGTATCGGCAGGCGGAGTAGTTACTGTATTTCCTTTTGAAGTATTATTTACCGCACTTTTCGAACAGGAAATTACAATGACAAACGCCGCGATCATAAGCATGACGGCTATTGCTATTTTTTTGATTTTCATAGTCTTTGTTGATTTGCATTTTTCTTCTTCATTTCGCCTTAGCAATTCGCTTATGAAATAAAATGCCGGGCGGAGACCGCCCGGCATTGGTCTATTGTTTGACTACGTCAATCCAATATTCATAAGGTCGTTCCACTATTTTATCATAATCTGAATAAATCGTATTGTAATTATCGGCACTGCCTGTCAAATCGGTAAAATCAAATGCATTATTGGTAACGGATTTGGACAATCCATTCCCCAGGGATATAGTCTCAGCACCGTCAAAAGTACAGGTCGTTACCTTGCCGTTAGCGTCGGTAAAAGTAACATCGTTCGCGGTATAATCATGAACCCAGGTCGATGTACCTGTCGGTATTTGACGGTAGTAATGATTAACGTCTGTTACCGGATTTCCTTCAAAAATAAAATTTGCATACAACCCATCCGGGCCGGCGTTATTGACACATGTCCCTGTAGTGTTACCCTGTGCGGTTACACCTGTATAGGTAAAGGTCAGGGTATTATCCAACTCGGCATTGGGGCCGGTCACTGCATTCCAGTCACCGGACTTAGATTCCAGCGTAAATACACCACCCCCTCCATACTGAGGACCGGTGCCGCCATACAGTGTTAAATCCTGGATTTTCCAGGTACCCAAAAGCTCCTCTGTAAATGGCACTAGTACCACCGTCCATGTACGTGTCTGTCCGGTTTGAGCTGTTACAGTATAAGTGTATTCATTATTTTTAGCCGCGAAATTTACTGTTGTTCCTGAGGCCGGGGATACGGTCGATTTATAGGAAGTAATCACAGTCGGGCTTACTTTCGAAAAGTCAACGGTGCCCTGTACCAGTACTCTCACATAAACTTTTGAAGAATCCTGGTTTACAGTTGCCGGCCCTACCTGGGTAAAAGCGCTGTTTAACTGGAAGGATTCAATATCGCGCTCATGGCTTTTTATCCCGGCTGAGGGATCTTTTTCGCAGGCAGTGATTAGCATCGCTACGCACGTTATTAAATAAACTAATCTTTTCATTTCACTATATAGTTAAATCTCACTTACTTGTTTAAATTGGGGTTCTGATCGACTTCTGACTGCGGGATCGGAAAGAAATTGGGATCTCCGGTTATCTTTTTACCGTATATATTGGTCAGAATGTTCACCATATTGTTTGTTCTTCTCAGGTCAAACAGCCTGTTTCCTTCAAAACAAAGTTCCCATGAACGTTCCTGGAGAACAGCGTTTCTGAAATCCGCCACTGATAGTCCTGGAGGGACATTGCCAAGCCCTGCGCGAGCACGAATCTGGCCCAGCGCTGCATAGCCCGCCGTAGTCGGGCCGCATGCCTCAGCATAAACCAGCAAGATGTCGGAATAACGGATTATAGGTGTGTTTGCGCCGGTCTGTTGCCCGATTGTCCAACCCGCATCATTATATTTATTAGTGAACGGCCGGTATTCGGTGCCGGTGATGAGTAGCGGCTGAGTAGGTCCTGTTCCATCTTTACCGCCGCCTACGTTATATATGGTGTCAATAATTAACTGGGTTTTGCGTTTATCATTTGGATCAAAACTGTTAAAAAGCCCGGGTTCCGTCAGGAATTCTCCAAAACCGCCCGGAATAAATTCGTCTGCTTCCGTCCCATTTGACGGGGCTGGTGCAAGCGTAAAATTTAAGTTAGGATAAAAGAAAAGCGGTAATTTAGAATAAAGGCCTTCGGCCGTACCTGAACGGTCGAAAGGCGCATCCAGGATATGTTCCGGACCGAATTTTGAACCGACGTTATAGATATCTGTCAGGCTGGGATCAAGACCGTAAACACTTTGGTTACTGACCACATAACCGGAATATTGCTGCGCTAAAGTAAATTCGGCATTAGCATCTGTTACCCAATCGTAGCCTTCAGCACCGCTGCTTTTGGCAGATGCAAGTTCCAGGTAAACCTTTGACAACAGCGCCCAGGCGCCAACTTTATTGAACCTGCCAAGCCTCTGTGTCTCATCCATCATTGGGATGGCTTTAGTGAGATCGGCAATAATCTGCGTATAAATAGCCTGAATACTTGACTTTGGAAGATTAGTCTGGCTGTCATCACTGACCGGAGTTAAATGAAGCGGAACAGCGCCAAAGAAGCGTACAAGGTTAAAATAATGCAGGGCTCTTAAAGAATAGGCTTCGCCAAGGATTTCATTTTTGGCTGAATCAGTCAAGCCGTTTGTAATCGCGGGCACATAGGTAATAACCAAGTTTGCCCTGTTTATGCCTACATAAGGCGCCTGGTAAGCCGGTGCCAGAAGGCTGTTGGTCGAAGTAACAGCGTTTTCATCAGCCAATAGTTCATCGGCGCTTTTACCCGCGGCTTCTGCCACATCCTCTGTCGGCAGCTCGGTTAACACGATAAAGTTACGTTCATAGTAATCAAGATCGGAATTGATAGAATATGCATAAAGTAACGCTGATGTCGCGTCAGCCCCGGTTTTATAAAAGTTGCTGGTTGACAGAAACCCGTAAGGCGTTTCTTTAAGGTCCTTCTTGCATGAGGCGACAGCTAAAAATGCAAGGAAGGGTAAAATATATTGAATTTTTTTCATGATTGTTATTTTTTAGAAACTAACATTTACACCAAGTGAATATTGTCGCGGTTTAAGGTATTGGCCGTTTGCCTGACCATTTGCGCCTACTTCCGGATCGAAGCTCGGCCCGATCTTGTCGAAAGTGTACAGGTTAGCGCCGGAGAAAAACACACGTAGGTTGCTGATACCCTTGATCAGATTTGTTGGCAGCGTATAGCCCAGGTTCACATTCTGTATTTTCAGATACGAACCACTTTCCACATACCATGCGGATGAGTAATAAACTCTGACAGAGTTGACTGACGGATATTGATTGTTTGGATTGTCCGGCGTCCATCCCTGTAATTCCTCAGCCGGGCCAAACTTATTGAAGTTGAATATTTGATTTCCATAAACACCATTCAACTGAACATATAGATCAAAGTGATCGTAATTAAAACTGGTATTAAATCCGTAGTAACATTTTGGATTAGGGTTTCCAATGATGTATTCCCCGCCCGGCCCGGCAGGAATAGGTCCGCCAGCGATATATTTAATATCGCCCACCTGTGCCGCAGTACCATCAACAGGGTTGGTCCCGCCAGGTTGCTGAACAATCCCGCCGAATTTATAACCCAGAAATACGTTTGCAGGTTGCCCGTCAATATCATAATTTAATGGTGCCCTGATCGATTCAATTTCTCCTTCATTGGTTATGTAAGTATTTCCGCCACCAACGCTGGTCACCTTATTCCGGTTAAAAGAGATATTAGCGCCAACTTTCCATTTGAATTTACCCTCTAATATCGCAGCGTTTCCTGCTAATTCCAGGCCCTTATTTTGTATACTACCGTCATTAACTTCAATCACTGTAAATCCTGAAGACAAAGCGACTGGCTCAGACCTTAATAAGTTAGTGGTATTTTTATAATAATAGTCAGCTGTTAACGTAAAACGCTGGTTGAACAGTCCCAGGTCGAAACCAACATCCAGTTGGCTGGTCGTTTCCCATTTTAAACTATTATTGGCCAGCCCATCGAAAACTTTACCATTCACATTTGAACCGTCGTAATAGAATGGCGGACCGAAACCTGTCTGAAACGAGGTGTTGCCTGGAGTGCCGGTAAAATATTGATAGCTTCCTAAAGTCGCGAGAGATTGATATGGCGAAATACCCTGATTACCGGTTACGCCATAGCTGGCGCGGAATTTCAGTTCGGATATTTGCTTGATATCACGCATGAACGGCTCATCATTTACTTTCCAGCCGAATGCTCCTGATGGAAAAAAAGCGAATTTGTTATTTTCAGCAAATACGGATGAACCGTCGAGTCGACTGGTAAAAGTAAATAAATAACGGTTCATAAAGCTATAGTTGGCCCTGAAAATACCTGACTCCAATACAGTTTTCGTTTGCCCGTTATTTGGTGCTGGTGGTATAACTACTGTAGTCGCACCGTTTAAATCCTGGTCCTGCAGCACATCGTTGACAAAACCCTCGCCTTGCAGGGTTGATTGCCTGATCGTATTGTTTTCACTCGTATATCCAGCTACGACATTTATGTGGTGTTTATTACCAAAATCACGGTCGTAGGTAAGGTAATTATCAGATATGATGTGATAATCGTTGTAGTTGTAATTCTGACCGAAGCCTGCAAACTGAGCGCCGTAAGTATCAACGCCAATCGGCTGATATTCGTCATTCAAGGCGTTGCCATACGTATAACTAAACTGAGACTTGAAGTTTAAACCTTTTATGATATCCCAGCTGATGTATCCTGTTGCAAGCAGATCAAGGGTTTTGCTGGTGTTCAGCTCCTGATTTGCTATTTGCAGCGGGTTATAGTAATCCGTTGTACCAATATGGAAATAAGTACCATCCGGATTATAAGCCGGGAAAATGATACTGCGGTTAGCCGAAAGCTGTTCGCCATAATTATAGGTACTGGTAATGGTGATATTAGCGCCTACAGTAACATTGGGCTTAACCTTTTGATCAATGTTGATGTGCCCGGTATATTTTTTATAACCGTTATCAATATTCAGGCCCTGATTGTCCAAATAATTGGCGGAGATAGCATATCGTGTTTTCTCATCGCCCCCGTTAGCTGCAATCGTGTAGTCCTGTGATATAGGTTTGCGGTAAACTAGGTTCTCCCAGTTGGTATTATAAAGCTGCTCACCTGGATTAAGTGGAGCTAGCCCTCTTAACTGATCAATAGAGGGATAGTAGATACCTCCATAATTTTGTCCTGTAAAAAGCGGCAATACCCCTCCATTAATATTGGCCTGGTTTTCAATTGTCGCTTCTTCAACCGGATCTTCCCATACATCCAGTTTGTTTTGCAATTCCGAAAGTGTTGTAAGAGAACTGAAAGTAATCCTTGCTTGCCCGGGTACGCCTCTCTTAGTAGTAATCAAAATTACACCGTTTGCACCCCGCGAACCATAAATAGCTGTCGCGGAAGCGTCTTTCAGCACGTCAATCGTGGCTATATCATCCGGGTTTATCTGTTTAAGGTTCCCTGCATCGCCATATTCAATGCCATCAACCACGACTAAGGGATTTCCATCTGCATTAATTGAGCCTTGGCCTCTGATAACAATCTGTGCACCGGCGCCGGGTTGTCCCGATGATGTAATTACCTGAACCCCCGCCATTGTACCTTCTAACAATTGATCTACAGAAGTAGAAGGTGTTTTGATCAGGTCGCTGCCTTTTATAGATGCAACCGATCCGGTTAAATCAGCTTTTTTTTGCGTGCCGTAGCCCACTACAACAACTTCGTTTAGATCCTTGGGATTGTTTTGCAGCGTAACCTGTAAGTTGGTTTTACCCGGATCAACTTTAAGCTCGTTTGTTTGCATACCTACAAATGAGAATACAAGTGTGGCCTCACCAGCAGGTACATGCAATGTAAAGTTACCTTTGGTATCCGTAGCCGTCGAAACTTGGGTTCCTTTAAGCCTGATTGTTACGCCGGGCAGGGATAATCCCTGCTGATCGGCAACGACTCCTGTTATAGTTCTTTCCTGTGCTAGTGCCAAACTTGCGCTAAACAAAAAAAGCATACTACAAACAATTGCTTTGTAAATCTTTTTCATCATAATTATTTATTTGGTTTATGGGACAATGATAGGCTGTAATTGCAAAAACTGATTACACTATAGTACCAAAAGAGTACACTAATCGGCCTAAAAGTGAAATCACCAGATTTTTTTTTTAAAAGAAATCAAATGGAATGTTTGTTAAAGTACTGTATTTTATGTGGGTAAGTCATCTCAAACTTATCCCTACATATCGATATCTTTGTGCTTACAGAAGCTTTCTGCGATAGTTTTTTTACTTTACTATCAGGTGTTTAGTTAAACATTTTAAACCTTAGTGTACTCTTTTGATACTATAGTGTACCCCTTTAATTTTCGTTAGATGTAACATTGTCTAATCAATTTTAACCAAAAATTTAAATTTTATGAAAACAAAAAATTACGCAATTCTTGCGTGCGCAATCGTTATGTCGGTGGGTGTAATGATTGGTTGTACAAAAAATGAAAACAAACCGAAAACTGAAGCAACAAACGCAGCCGTACCTACGGCACCCCGTGGTGCTTTGGGTCAAAGCGCTTTTAACCTGTGGACCACATGTGGGTCTGCACCTTATCTCATTTCCGGGACAAATGGAATTTGCGTTCCCGTAGGTAATTGCAGCAGTTCTGTTGATGCCGCACAAGAAAGTAACGGCCAAAATGCGACTGGTTTCCAGTTTTACGGCTGTTTCAAAGGTGGCACAAGCGCGACCGCTTATGCTGAAGAATCCGTATTCCTTTGCGACAATGACACACAATGGAATGGGGATGAGATGGGTTTTGTGAAAACACTAACCGATAACACATTGAAAGCTTATTTACAAGGCGGGGGAAATTACATAACTCAGGTTATTTCAACTGGCGATAACGGCTACCATACTTTTAAAGTTCAGGCAGAATCAGGAAATGTACATGCTGTTGACTTTTATATAGACGGTACTTACAAGTTCACGATGACTAACAATAGCGGCCATTATTATAATAATTTTGATTACTTTGTTGGAACAAACCATTGGGCTGGCGGTTCAAATCCTACCGGACAGCAAATTGAGATGTATAACATGACGACATATTAATAAGTAATATTTTATTAAATCACATGGAGGCTGCAAACGCAGCCTCTTTTTTTTACACAATATGGCACAGGATAAAACTTTCGGTTTTTTATTTTTATCACTACTAGGATGGTTTCCTTTAGCTGCGGCAGGGCAACAGCTAAATAAAATTGATATTAGTTTAAATACCGGTTATCAGTCAGAAAATTTCGGGTGGTCGATTGCGGGAAACTTAAATGGACAAAACCCTAATATCTATTCAGAATTGAAATGGGATCATCTGCAAGAAATAAAATATTCGTCTTATTTAACCTATCGAATTGCCCATAATTTCTATTTTCTTAGCGGGTACGACCATGATTTTATTCTTAGCGGGGAAGTCAGTGATATCGACTATGGTTCCGATAACAGAACAATGCCGATCAATCAAGGCAAATTTCAAGACAACAGGGGCTATAGTGACCAAGCTTTTATCGGAGTTGGGATGACTATTTTAAAAAATACAAAATCACAGATTGCTCTTGAAAGCGGCTATATTTCCACACACCAATCACTTTATATCTTAGGAATAGGTGACCAGTATCCAGACTTAAATACGACATACTTTACAACTTGGAAAGGGATCTTTCTTACTGAAATTATAGAATACATCATAAGTAAAAAATTCAGGCTCGAAGAAAAGGTTTCTTATAACCAGTTAAATTATCAGGCCAAGGCAAATTGGAATCTTATAACGCAATTTGCGCACCCTATAAGTTACCGGGATAATGCCAGTGGTTATAACCTATTATTGAGACCTGCGATTATTTACCAGTTAAGTAAACAGCTTGCAATCAATTTATCAGGCGCTATCAGCCATTCTCAAACTGGTACAGGCGCAGACAGGCTTTACGTTGCAAATGGCACCGTGGAAGAAACACAATTCAACCGAGCAAAAGGAAACACAGTTCAATTAACAACCGGATTAGCTTTGGGCTTCTAAATTGTCAATAAAACCGATAACTGTAGTTTAATTACAATTTATACCTCTCTACACTGACGCTCGACCTTTGGCGTGACAAGGAGAATACCTTTACAATCTTGCTTTCCCCCGGTAATAAGTTAAATAGCCATCTAAGACATAATGCCCGTAAGATATTTTCACCAGTCTGCTCATTCACTAAATTCAATTTGACAGCGATAACAAATAACAACAGAGGAATTAATAACTCTGTATTTGTTTTTTGACATCTTGTCGAATTTTTAAAGTTGCTTTTCCTAAAACATTGAAAATTTTCAAATTAGTAGCCTTACCAAGCAATCTCCAGTAGTCATTGGTCGAAACTATCGAACCGCTGTGATCGAAAGTCTTTAGCCTTATCAGATAAACCCCGGATAGCCTGTCTAAAAAATTATTGAGCCCAAAGTCAGTCCCAGCATTAGCTTTAATAATAGATGCGGAGTGGGTAAATGAGCATATTTTTTTCCTGCGACATCGAAAATTTCTGCTTCTGTTCGAACATCGCTTATGGCGTGTAAAGAATGTTAATTATCTTAATACGATTGTCCTATCAAACAAAGGAATACAGCATTGAAACGCCTGAATCAATTGTTATTCAAATTTGGAAGGCAGTGTTGGTGGCGGTAGTCATTGGGTGAACAATCATACCGTTTTTTAAATTCCCTAAAAAAATAAGTTTTGTTATTAAACCCTGTTGCATAAAAGATTTCGGATACAGTTAATTTTGTATTCTTCAGTAAGGCCGACGCTTTTTCCAAACGAATGTGTTTTATGAGTTCAGAAGGGGACATATCGGAACACACTTTAATTTTTCGGTATAATTGCATCCGGCTCAGATTTAGCGCTTTTTCGAGAAATTCGGCATCGAGCTCATTTTCTATATTTTCCTCAATAACTCTTCTAACTTTTTTTATAAAAGTCCTGTCACTTTCCTCAAGTTCCTGCGTGATGCCTGTTGGAGTTATCAAACCTTCCACATTAAATATTTTATGCATCCTATCACGGTATTCCAGCAGTTTTTGTACGCGAACCAACAAATGTTCTGTTTGAAAAGGCTTTGAAATATAGGCATCCGCCCCGCAACTGTACCCTTCAGTTTTCTGCTCAATCGCAGTCCTGGCAGATAATAAAATAAATGGAATGTGGCACGTTTCATTCGTATTTTTTAGCAGATTGCACAACTCAAGCCCATCCATATCCGGCATCATAATATCACTAATAATCAAATCCGGAGTGGATCTCTTAATAATGTCTAATGCGTTTATACCAGTTTCAGCTTCATATAAGATATAATTTTCTCCCAAAATGTCTTTTAAGAGGAATCGAATCAATTGGTCATCTTCCACCAAAAGTATAGATCTCTTATGCTCCTGCTCAAAACTTCTTATTAAGGCGTTCTTATTATTATCCGCAATTGGCATCAAGGCAATGCGTTTTTTCGCTGTCGTCATTGATCGAACGAGGTATGATGCCTTATCCGCCTTTTCAGTACAATCCTCCAGCTTGTCTTTTACATCTGGAGTAAATTTCAAAGGCAATAAAACTTTAAATGAAATCCACCCGTCATTAAGATTTACTGAGACCTCGCCGTTCAATAGTGTAACCAATTGATGCGTGAATGCAAGGCCAATACCTGTGCTCCCCCTTTTGTTTTGATTGCCGTCAACAGTAAAAAATTTATCGAAAAGCCGCTCACTCTCTGATATTGTAAGTTTGCATCCAGAATTTGCAACAACTATTTCAAGCCTTTCATTTTCGCTGTTAGCATGCACACCAAATAATATGTACTGACTGGTCGTAGCGTATTTAAATGCATTAGAAATAAGGTTAAATACAATCTTTTCTATTTTATCACGATCTGTCCACAAACTAACTTCCGGATCTACATCCCAAGAAAAATCCAATTGCTTTTCATCAACAAGAGGCGAAAATAATCCGGCTATATTCACAAATAGTGGAGAAACATTTAGGAAACTGTAATTATTTCCCAAATAACCCGCTTCAGCTTTACGAAATTCCAACAGTTGCTGGACAAGATAATTCAGGCGCGACGCCTCCTGCTTAACAATTGAAAGATAATTGTTCTGTTCGTCTCCATTTTTACCCTTGAGCTTAAATAAATACCGCTCAATTGAACCTAAAATCAACGTAAGTGGAGTTTGCAATTCATGGGCGATATTGGTAAAAAAATTCAACTGCTCCTGATGATGCTCTTCGTCCTTTTCGCGAAGCATATGCTCCATTTTCAATTCCTGCTTCATAAGGAATTTATTTTTTCTGTAACGGAAGTATACATAGGCTGCAACAATCAATAATAGGACGTAAATGGTTATCGCAACTGGAGACAACCAAAAATATTGAGCAACTGAAACGGAAAAAGCGGTTATTCCCGTTGTCCAAACACCTTCTCCGCTCGACCATTTAATTTTAAGGGAATAGTTCCCGGGCGGTAGCTGATTGTAGATGATTTTATTATGATCTTCAATATAATGCCAATCGTTATCGTACCCTTCCAATCTATAGGCAAACTGGCACTTTTGAGCATCCGTATAAGCTATTGGATTAAGGTTTAGCTCAAAATAATTTTCAGAAGGTTTAAGATCATAATGGTGATCAGAAACGGCGCCATCTTTTGACAAAACAATCAATCCTCGTACATTACCTGTTTTACCGGCAAACTGAAGGTCCGTCAGTAGCAACTTAGGTAACTTATTATGAACATTTATTTTTTCCGGCGAGAAATAGTTAAATCCATATATACCACCAAAAAACAGCATTCCTGCTTTGTTCTTCCAAACTGCATCATCGCTGAATTCATCACTTTGTAAACCGTCCGATTCTTTATACTGAACAACTTTTTGGGTTGACGGATTTATTTTTCCTAAACCTTTATTAGTACTAATCCAAATATTTCCGTTATTGTCTTCGGCTATTGCGTGTATGGTATTGTTGGGTAAACCGTTATCCAGGTAAAGTTTGTTAAATATGGGCCGTTTCTGTAATGAGGCGTAGCTTTCATTTACCCAGTTCAAGCCGAAACTGGTTCCTACCCAAAGTTTTTGGTGACGATCTACGTATAATGAAAGAATATCATTATTTGATAAACTGCCATCATATGAAAACGCTTTAAGCGTTTTGAACATTCCGGTTTTTTTATTAAATAACGTTAAACCACCATAGCGGCAACCAATCCATAAATTATTTCCACTTCCATTTGCAATGCTGTATATAACATTATTCCCGGGTCCCTGATCACTTTCTGAATGTGAACTATTGTATTTATATTGTTTGAGATAATCTAAATGCACCGTCCCAAATTTGTCCTTTTCTAATTTAAAATGAATTAGCCCGTCGTCATTGAGTCCTAGCCAGACTGAGCTATCTCTGTCGTACAAAATACAGTGCACAGATCCAAACGAGGAATACTTCGCTGTTCCGGCAATGTCTGTCCATTTTAAGAATTTTTTACTGTTAGCATCATACAACGTAACGCCTGGCGCGTCAGAACCAATGTATACCAATCCATTTTGGCCGTTAACAATTGAGTACACGCAGTTATCAAGCAATTCTACATTGGTATGAAAGGTCTTAATGCCTGAAAATGATATATTATTTTTATCCCAGTTCCTTAAGGTTATGATACCGTTACCTTTTGTTCCTATCCATAGTTCGTTGTTGATCTCGCAAAACGCCCTAACCGGAATATGAAAGGACAATCCGTTCCCCTGATCTTTAATGATTCCAAAATAATTTTCCTTATGAGTAACCTCAATTACGCCATTTCCATCTGTACCGATCCAAAGCTGATTTTCATCATTAGTTGCAAGCGATGTTATTCGAACATTTTGCAAAATCGGTACAGCCCCTGAAAGGGTACTAATAGAATTAAAAGTGCTGTCATATTCACCGACCCCTTTAGATGACCAGGCAAATAAATAATGGTTCTTAAAATATCCCATTTGACGCACTTCATGTGGCAAGGCTAATTTTTTAATGCTGATATATTGATTATCAACCGCAAAAAAAGAATCAGATTTCGTGGTATAAAATATCGTGTTATTACAGTAAAAAACATTATCTACCTCCTTTGGGGATCGAAATACCAAATGTCTATACGCGCCGTTCTGTTTCCCGAAGGCGAGAAGCTGCCCATCACTTAGTTGCAACCAAAGATTATCATTTTTGTCAAAGATCATTTTCACGACCATTGAACCAAGAGGTAGATTCAACGTTACACGTATAAAAGTATCCCGTTTAGGCTCATATTCCATGATTTCAGCAGTACTCGCCCGCGCAGCAAAAACACTGCCTTTGGAATTTATAGTTAATATGTAACCATTTGATAAAGCTTTGCTATGATTATAAAAGTAATTGCTGAACTGGCCTGTGTTTTTGTTAAATCGTGATACCCCCTCCACTGTCCCGACCCAAATGTTTCTTTTGAGGTCTTCAGCTATTTTATAGATTACGTTACTGGATATTGAACTTTTGTTTATATCAGTTTTTTCGTAATTAAATACGTGGATTTTATTTCCGTCATAGTAATTAAGGCCATCCCATGTGGCAAGCCAGGTCAAATTATCCTTATCCTGGTAAATATCGTTAATACAACTATTGGACAGCCCATAGCTATTATCCAGTTGCTGGTAATTAAACTGTGCCAAAGCATTTTGAGACAATATGGTCAGCAATGCAGCAACAACGAAATGACAGTATTTCATAGAGCTTCCTGAAAGAAATTAATTCGTTTAACAATTGGTATCCCAAATCTAATTTAAATATCGATAAGATGATTAATACTATTTTAACAGATTAAGAACATTAAAAGCATTTTAGATTCTAAATGGTAAGTAATTATTTCACGACAATGGTAATAAACAATGATTCCTCTAATAACAACATGAATGTAAGCTACCATTATTGGTCAAAATAACATTAACATGCTTAGAAAAGTGGTTTTACTTTAGCTACAATGACAAGCACGGGGAAAAAAACCTGAATTCACAAATCCCATCCAGGTTAAGCATATTAAAGTAAAGCCTGATTTGCACCTGTTTATTGCCGTTTAAAATTGTATAGTACAATGAAGACATTTTTATCTCTTATCCTGCCATTCGTTATTTTCACTTTTGCCACTCAGGCAAACGGACAAAGTAATCATGCCGATTTTAAAGCTATAGTTTATACTACTGCATTAAATACTCATTTACGATTAACAAAAACCGGCGTGGTTAAGTTAAAAGAGTCAGCTAAACTTGACGGAACTGAAAACTTAATTTCGGTTAATCCAGGTATTAAATTTCAGTCGATATTAGGCATTGGCGGTGCGCTTACAGACGCCAGTGCAGAGGTCTTTGCAAACCTGCCATCAACCCGGCAACGTCAGTTATTAACGGCTTATTATAATCCTGTTGTCGGTATTGGTTACACACTTGCCCGCACCAATATGAACAGCTGTGACTTTTCCAGCGGGAGTTACACCTATGTTAAGCCCTTAGATAGCTTACTTACTTCATTTGACATTTCCCATGACAAAAAATACCGAATTCCGTTGATAAAGCGGGCTATTGACGCGGCAAATGGTCAACTGGCAATTTTCATCAGTCCTTGGAGTCCTCCTGCGTGGATGAAAGATAATAACGATATGCTGCATGGGGGAAAATTGTTACCCCAATACCGCCATTCCTGGGCCATATATTTTACTAAGTTTATAAGAGATTACCAAGCCAATAAAATACCTATATGGGGTCTTACCATTCAAAATGAACCAATGTCCAGTCAGACTTGGGAATCCTGCATTTTTACAGCTTCTGAGGAAAGGGATTTTGTACGTGATTATTTAGGTTCTGAGTTGGTGAAAGAAGGATTAGGTGATAAAAAAATAATTGTCTATGATCATAACAGGGATTTTATGTATTCTTTCTCCAATACTATATTAGAAGATACGGTAGCCGCGAAATACATTTGGGGTACCGGTTATCATTGGTATGAAAGCTGGTCAGACGGCGTCATGCGTTTCGGGGAAGAAAAAAAGCTGCAGGGAAAATATCCGAACAATAAGCTGCTTTTCACCGAAGGCTGCATCGGTAATTTCAACATAAAAAATATTCTTGATTGGAGTAACGGAGAGCATTATGGATACTCGATGATCAACGATTTTAACAACGGTACAGTGGGCTGGACAGACTGGAACATCTTATTAGACGAGCATGGCGGCCCAAATCATGTAGGTAATTTTTGCTTTGCCCCTGTACATGCCGACAGTAAAACCGGAATATTGACCTTTACACCTTCTTATTATTATATCGGTCATTTTTCCAAGTTTATTAGGCCTGGAGCTAATAGGATAGCAATTGATGACAACCAAAAAAAACTATTAAGCACCGCATTTTTAAATACTGAGGGGGAAATAGTTATTGTAGTAATGAATTCTTCCGCGGATAGCTTGACTTACAAATTGATGATAGCAAATCATTCCGCCAGAATAAGCAGTTTGCCGCATTCAATCAGCACTATAACGATAATGCAGCCCAAACCTTAGATTGAAGTCTTATTGTTTTAATTAAAATAGGTTTCTGCTTACTCATAAAAATAAAGGTTAAGATGGATAAATTTATGATACCCCCAAGTGATTAAATCCGAAAAAGTGATCAACATAATGAGGAAATCATTATTAAAAATGGATAGCCATGGACATCAGTTTGCGTTCGGTTTAAAATATTCCGAACAGGGCCTAGCATATATCAACGAAGCTTAAATAACATCAAACAGAATAAATAATTAAGCATTAACAATTGAAGCTTTCTGCTTATATGTCCCTTTATAACTATATACGGTATAGCTGCAAATGAGCTGTGCTGAATATTTAGCTATAAAACAGGCAATAATTATCGGTACAAAAAGTACAAAGCCTCCTGTAACCAAGCTACAAGTTAAAAATGCAGATGTTAAAGGCCCGTGTATGGTAGCGCTCAAGGCAGCGGCAGCCCCCACCAACGCGAAGTTTAAAACAATAAGCTGGGTGTTGAAAAAGTAATTTAACATTACGGCAAACAACATTCCCAATATCGCCCCTACAACGATACTTGGCGCAAATACACCACCATCTCCACCTGCTCCTAAAGTAAGCGAAGCCACGAGCGGTTTCAGTATAACCAATGCTGCTAACAACAGCGCTAAACCTATGGTAAACGTTTGATAATCTATCAGAAAATAGCACACAAATGGCGCAGCAGTGATTTATGCAATAATTGATTAGCATTTACTACAACAGTAAGCGTGTAATATGATCCGAGGATAAGGGTTAGCGTATCTCCGGGTTCGCTTCGCCAGGTAAATAAAAAAAAGTATCCATACGCTGAATCCAATTAAAAAAGCTGGTAACTTATTTGGTAAGGATGTCGCTGCAAGAAATGCCATTGTACCGATAATGGATGTGAGGCATAATAAAATGACTGTTCTCATAAGCTTTGAAATTATTATGCGCTTACTAAACGCATGGTTCTTCTTTGTTCAATTGGGTTTATTAATCTTTTTGTTTTCAGCTCGTTCCGGTCAACCAACAATTCAACAACATTTGCCTGTACTTCATCAACGATGCTCCAGTCTTTTTCGATATAAATATCGGTCACTTTATTCCCTTGATCCACGTGATTAAGGGCCAAAGCCACATCATCCTTGCTCATACGACATTTGTTACGTGCAAGATTACCAAAGCTGTGTCGTGCCCAATAATAGGTTATGCCCGATAGTCCGGCGTTCTTATTAACCACCTCCATTCCTTGCTTTATAGCTCGGTCTAATGCTTGTGACCGGCAATAACGGGTATGAAGGTTACCCAGGTACTTTTCCAAAATAGGTTTTGCTTCCTTTATTAACTTAATGCTGATAAATGCATTGTCCTTTCTTCGCTTGGTTTTTGTTCTATTATATTCAACGCGCCCTTTATTTATGTTGTCGCTGGTCAAATGATAAAGATCGACCGCGTTAGTTCCGCACAGGTAAAAGGATAACATAAAAAGGTCGCGTGCCATCTCAGCGCGGCTTCCTGGTTCAACTATACAATCCCTAATTAGCTTAATTCTTTCAACATCTAAATTGCGTTTCCTGGTTTCCGGGGTATCTACAATCTTATAATTATCGAATGGGCAATAAGGAATTCGTATTTGCCCTATTTGCGGTTTATTAAAATGCTTCATTGCCGCCTTAAACAGAATACGCAGATCACGGAAATGATTATGCACAGCTCCGTCTGTCATTCCTTTTACGATCCTTTTACGCAATTCACCCTGGTTCATCCGCTTTATCTCACGTTTGCCACGCAGGTACTTTTCGTAAGAAGCCAGCATCCATTCATTAATTTCAAGTGGGGATAAAGTATTCTGATTGAAATAGTCTTTGAGACTGAATAATACTGTTTTTAGCGTACCTGCTGATCCGGCACGCATTTCCTTTTCTAATTCTGCGATATGATTCTGACAGAATTAAAAAAAATCCATCGGTTCGTCCTTATCCCTTAAATGGTTCCTTAAAGTTTCCGCATTAAAGAATTCAAGTTTAGGGCCGAGGTTACTGATCGTTACCCGATAGTCATCGAGGGTCTTATTCAGGATCTGTTTTAAGGTCGCATCCTTGAGGACACATTTGGCGGTGAGTTGCTTGACGACAACA